>Ga0316224_1000790_pt1 | contig 40380 bp, 41 predicted proteins | sample TBH18013metaG_FD_206254 | JGI IMG/M metagenome (GOLD analysis project Ga0316224, IMG submission 206254) | Freshwater microbial communities from Trout Bog Lake, Wisconsin, USA - TBH18013 | ecosystem: Environmental > Aquatic > Freshwater > Lake > Hypolimnion/Profundal zone | place: USA: Wisconsin... | reverse complement strand
AAAGAACCTGTATAGCTCTTCTTAGGACTAACAGAATTCAATGTATAGGTATTATAGGATTTACTCACAAATCTGTATAGCTATTTCAGGACGGGTCACACTGGTAAACAAATAGAAAGAGGGTTTACACAGGGTTTACACTTTTTCAAAAATTTACATACTATTTAATTGATAATCAAGTACTTATAAAATGAGTAGGTTTACACAAAAAGCTAATTTCGTTGCTGAAAAACCCATCGTTTTTTTGTGATATAGCCTATCTTTAAAAAAGATAAGGGGACGGTTGGATAAAACCTAAACCCACAAAAAAAACGTCATAGATCCATTCTTTTTATCTGAAAATCCTTTAAATCAGCTAATAAAAGGTTCCGGCAAATTACAACTCTTTTATCTTAATATGCTTAAAGTAAACTTTATGGCCGTGTTCCTGTAAAGCAATATGGCCGGTTTTCGCCATGCCGTAGTCAGGGTGATCTTTCCATTTGCCAGCTGCTTTTTTTGTATTCCAGTCATCGGACCAGGCTTCAAATTCCAGGATCTTTTTGCCGTTTAACCAATGTTCTACATGGCCGCGGTTGAAAATAATTTTGCTGGTATTCCATTCGCCAACCGGGTTTAGCTTCTTTTGGTCGTTCGGTAAATGCATGGCATAATCGCAGCCGGTTTTCTGCCACTCTTCCAGCTTGTCGGGCCAGCCAAGGTCATCAATAAGCTGGTATTCGGGGCCGGTTTCGTAGGTGCCGTGGTATTTTGGTGCCTCAACTACATGGTACATAACGCCACTGTTACTACCTGCTTCAATTTTCCAGCTCCACGACAATTCGAAATTGGCATATTCTTTATCGCTTACAATATCACCTCCCGAACCATCTGCCGGGGGCCCTAAGCACACTAAAGCCCCGTCAATAACGGTCCAGTCTTTTACTACCCCTTTTTTGTTGAACCCGTGCCAACCCTTAAGGCTTTTACCGTCAAACAGGCTATGCCAGCCATCGTTTTTTGTATTTGATAATTTATGATGCATCGGCGTCGGTTTGCCAAAACCTTGCAGAACAGTAAATCCCAATGCCAAAAGAAGACTTATATTTTTTATTGATTTATCCATAATATTGCCAATCCGGCTGTTAAAAAGCTAATAATTATAATGCGTTTAGCGATTGAAAAGTAATATGAAAGGAACGAGTTAAAGACAACGGCCTGTGCGATTCCGCTCTTGAGAGGGGGGGAGGGGTGTGTTAGTGACCTTGTCGGCTAACACACCCCCGCCACAACGCAACCTGGCGCACCCCCTCTCGAGAGGGGAGTTGTCGCAACATTCACATTATCTATTCATTATGATTGTTTTTTGTATTTTTTTCAATCACTAAATATTTTTTTATTCAAAAAACAATCCCTTTTGCCTGTCATCACTTACCGTCAAACTTTCTTGATCATCTTCTCCGGATCCCAGAACATCGGCTCATTTTTAAAGTAACTATCGTTGCATAACAATGCAGGCGCTGCGGCGCGATAGCCAAAAGTGGCGTCTTCCGTAACCTTTGCATTAGTCCTTATGGCATTGAAAAAATTATTGAAATGGTCATAAGGTCCGCCTAAATAGCCTTTTTCAGCTTCGTACGTAATTTCCTCGGGCGGCAGCATCCGCTTTCTTTCGGGATTAACATCGCCGGCGTTCCTCATTTTTTCGGCATAAAAAGGATCGTTTGATTCAAAAACCTTGTTCCTTTTCAATACCACCTTATCCCAGGTAATATCCATTGCGCCTTCACTTCCCACCAATTTTAAATAAGTAGTACCGCTGGTGCCATCAACAAAATTGCAACGCAGGGAAAGGTTAAAAGCCGGATGAGCCACAGTTTGACCGTAATCAAAAGTGCCTAATAATACATCGGGCACTTCGCGACCATCATGCCAGAAACGTAAACCGCCGGAAGCATAAATTTTTTCGGGCCCGAGGGAGCCGGTAATGAAATGCAGGCTGGAGAACAGGTGGACAAAAAGGTCGCCTGCCATGCCTGTACCATAATCAACATAGTTGCGCCATCTGAAAAAACGTTTTTCATCAAATGGGCGTTTAACCGTATTGCTCACATAAGTTTCCCAATCAACAGTTTGCGGCGAGGCATCGGCAGGGATAGGATATTCCCATACTTCAACAGCCCCTCGCCTTGCCCAAAAACCTTCGGCATAGTTTAACTGACCTATTGCGCCACTTGCTAAAAGTTCTTTTGCTTTTTCGTTACCAAGGGATGATACGCCCTGACTCCCTACCTGGAAAATTTTACCGGTTTCCTTTTGTGCTTTGATAATTGCCGGGCCTTCGGTTATGGAATGAACCATCGGCTTTTCGCAGTAAACGTGTTTGCCCGCGTGCAAAGCGTCGATGGAGATCTGTTGGTGCCAAAAATCCGGCGTGCCGATAATCACCGCATCTACATCGGTACGGTTAAGTATTTCTTTATAAACTTTGGTGGTAAAAATATCAGCGCCCCAGCGTTTTTTAGCATCAGCAAGGCGGCCATCATATAAATCGCATACGGCAACCAATTTTACGCCGGGGATTTGCAGGGCCGTTTCTGTATCGGAAGAACCCTGGCCACCAGCGCCTATTAAAGCGAGGTTTATGCGGTCGTTGGCGCCGATACCGCCAGCGTGGCGTTTCAGATAAGTAAACAGGCCGGATTGTTGATCGCGGGCAAATACGTTTGATCCGAGGGAAACAGCGGCGGTGGCTGTGCCAAGTTTTTTAAGGAAGTTACGGCGGGACGCTTCAGTATTCTCTTTCATAATTAATTAAGAAGTTAAATTATAAACAGCTTTATAAATTGGGGTTTGGTTTAATAAGTGAAGGTATAATTTTAATAAGATATTTTGATTTTTTGCCCAGCATTTTTTTTGAATGGCTTTTTTTGGAAGATGTCCCGTCAGAATTCTGTAAATCCTGCCGTTCCAAAATTCCTGATCGGGCAATCATCACCATAAAATAAATTATCTTTGCCCCTGATGAGCAAAACTGTAGTTCCGTACCACGAAGACCAGGGCACCAAAAAGGAGCAGGTGGCCGATATGTTTAACAATATTTCAAAGACCTACGATTTTTTAAACCATTTTCTATCGCTTGGGATTGATATAATTTGGCGTAAAAAAGCCATCAATGAACTGAAAAAGGATAAGCCGAAATTAATACTCGATGTAGCTACCGGCACCGGCGATTTTGCTTTTGAGGCACTGTCAATACTTGATCCCGAAAAAATTACCGGGGTTGATATTTCGCAGGGGATGCTTGATATAGCGCAACAAAAGATTACAAAACGGGGTCTGGGTGATAAGTTTGAAGTTAAACTTGGCGATTCTGAAAAACTGCCCTTTGAAGCTAATGCATTTGATGCAGTAACGGTTGCCTATGGTGTGCGTAATTTTGAGAACCTTGAATTGGGGCTTGCGGATATTTACCGGGTGCTCAGAACAAGTGGCAAGGCAGTCGTGCTCGAATTTTCAAAACCAAAGGTTTTTCCGGTTAAACAACTGTATAAGTTCTATTTTAATTATATTACTCCCGGAATCGGTAAATTATTTTCAAAAGATGCGAGGGCTTATACCTACCTGCCCGAATCGGTGGCTGCTTTCCCTGATGGGGAAACATTTACAGCCCTGATGGATAAAGTAGGTTTTAAAAATACCAAATGCAGGCCTTTAGCGTTTGGTATCTGTTCCATATACACGGGTGTTAAATGAGTAAAAACTGGTACCTTACCATTATTTTATTGTTTTTATGCAGTAATTTATTGCTTGCACAGGTGCCACCTGCCTGGGGTGGCGGGGCCGATCAGAATGATCTGAGTTTTGGTTTTTCGTTCAGCTCCGTTAGCAGTTATTTTAAAATAGTTAAAAAGCCCGACTGGCGTAACCCATATTTCGATCCGGGGGTAAACAAGTACATCACCGATTCGCTGAGCAGTATCAGTTCGAAGCCGTTGCCCGGCTTTGCTATTGGTTTTATTACCCGTTACCGGATAACGGACCACCTGGAGGCAAGAATTACGCCGGCATTGGTTTTTGCCGACCGGTCTCTTACCTACACTTATCCAACTGCATCGGCAGATGTTACCAAATCCATCCAGACAACGACATTTGATTTTCCCATATCCTTAAAGTTAAAATCAGATCGGATTGATAATTTCAGGGCCTATTTAATGGGGGGGCTTAAATATTCTGTCGCCATAGGAAAAGGTAATAATGATACCGGTGATCTTAATCCGCTTGACCAGGTGCCGAAAAATGCCCCTGGCTTTGGATCTTATGAAGTTGGATTGGGTTTTGATATTTATTTTGAATTTTTTAAACTTTCGCCAGAAATAAAATTGTCAAATTCAATTGGCAATGTGCTGGTAAACGGTGATAATCCTTATTCAACGCCAATCAATAAATTGACTTTGCACACGATATCTTTTAGTTTGATTTTTGAATAACCCTGCGGATGTGCAGATTTCAGATGTGCTGATGTGCAAATGAAGACCTTTGCACATACGATTAACTGATGAATTTCCTATCCGCGCATTTTAATCCGCACATCTGCAATCGCACATCTGCACATCATTTTCTCATCTGCACATTTGTAATCCGCACATCTGCACATCATTTTCCAGTTAATTCGAATGAAAAAGCATAATTTCGCTTCGATTTAAATTAACAATGAATAAAATTGCATTAATAACAGGGGCGACTTCGGGCATAGGCGAAGCTTGCGCGCATTTATTTGCCCGCGAACAATATAACCTGGTACTTACCGGCAGGCGGCTTGACCGGCTTGAGAAACTGGCAAAAAAATTAAATACTAAGTATAATGTTGAGGTTGCCGTTTCATCATTTGATGTAAGGGACCGCGAACAGGTGATAAGTAACCTTGAAGGACTGCCTGAGAAATGGAAAAAGGTAAATGTGCTGGTGAACAACGCTGGCCTGAGTCAGGGGTTGGATCCCATACAAAACGGCAGTTTTGATGACTGGGATACGATGATAGATACCAATATAAAAGGTTTGCTTTATGTAAGTAAAGTTGTATCAAACTGGATGATAAGTAATAGCTTTGGACATATTGTTAATTTAGGGTCTATTGCAGGAAAAGAGGTATATCCGAATGGTAATGTATATTGCGCTACAAAGGCAGCAGTTGATACCCTGAATAAAGCAATGCGGATTGACCTGGTACAATACGGTATAAAAGTTACAGGGATTCATCCGGGAGCGGTTGAAACCGAATTTTCGGAAGTGCGCTTTAAAGGCGACAAGGAAAGGGCAAAAAAGGTTTATGACGGATTTGAACCTTTAGTTGCGGCGGATATAGCTGAAACGATATGGTTTGCTGTATCGCGCCCGGCACATGTTAATATTAACGATATGGTTATTATGCCGACGGCGCAGGCATCGGCAACCATAATCAACAGGAAGTAGGGGGGAAGTCCGAAAGACCGAAAGATGATAAGAACATTAAATATAAGACAAAACAACTTTCAGACTATCAATCACTAATTCACTAATTCAACAATTCAATAATTAAATACATGTCACTCATTACAAAGGTAGATCAGGATATTAAGCAGGCCATGCTGGCTAAACAGCCGGACCGTTTGAGGGGGCTCAGAGCTATAAAATCGGCCTTGCTTTTGGCAAGGACTGAAAAAGGCGCAGCAGAAGAACTGACAGCAGAGGCCGAAATTAAGGTGCTGCAAAAATTAATAAAACAGCGGAAGGAATCGGCCGAGATCTACAAAACGCAAAACAGGGACGATTTGTACCAGATAGAAATGGAAGAAATGAAGGTTATTGAACCTTATTTGCCACAGCAAATGACCCGTTTTGAAATTGAAGGATATATCCAGGAGCTTATAACCCGGCTTGGAGCAACGTCAGTAAGCGAAATGGGTAAGGTAATGGGCATAGCCAGTAAAGAATTAACCGGCCAGGCAGATGGCAAAACCATTTCAGAGGTAGTAAGGCAGTTGCTGGGATAATTGGTTGGTAAAGGTTGTAAGGGTTATAAATGTTGAAATGGTTGTAAAGATTATTAGTTGATGGTACTATTAAGAAGTATTAGTTAAACTTTTTAACAATTACAACTTTTACAACAACTACAACCCTTACAACGAAACCACAAACTAAACTAAAATAATTGTTGTAACTCAAATTCAATAAACTATTTTTATGGCGGCATATTTAATTTTTTAATTGAATAGAATATCGGATCATTTTTTTAAAATTTAATTTTTACAATTTATATGGATTTCGTGCTTAAAGAGGAAAACGGTTTTAGTTATATCGATGAGGGCGAAGGCGAGGTTTTGTTGTTATTACATGGCTTAATGGGCGCATTAAGTAACTGGGATAAAGTAATAGAAGAATTTAGATCAGAGTACAGGGTAATAATACCGATATTGCCTATTTATGATTTGCCGCTATTAACCACCGGCGTAAAAACTTTGGCTAAATTTGTACATAAATTTGTCAGGTATAAACAATTAACTGACATAACTATACTTGGCAATTCATTGGGTGGGCATGTGGCTTTAATTTATGTTTTGGCTCATCCGGAAAGTGTAAAATCATTGGTGCTTACCGGCAGTTCGGGCTTGTATGAAAATGCTTTTGGCGGTACTTTTCCAAGACGCGGAAGTTATGATTTTGTAAAAGAAAAAGTTGAATATACTTTTTATGATCCGAATACAGCAACCAAGGAACTTGTTGATGATGTTTACAGGATTGTTAACGACCGGCATAGTGTGATCAGGATATTGTCGATGGCTAAATCGGCAATACGCCACAATATGAATAAAGACCTGCGAAATATTCACATGCCCGTTTCGTTAATATGGGGAAAAGACGATAAGATTACTCCGCCGGAAGTAGCGGTTGAATTTCATAAAGAACTACCCGACTCGGAGCTGCATTGGATTGACCATTGCGGGCACGCGCCAATGATGGAGCAACCCGAAGAATTTAACAGGGTATTAAAAGGGTTTTTAGAAAAATTAAAAGTAAAAGCAAAAGTATAACATGCTTGCAATTGAATTGATAACTGAAGCGATTCCGCCGGTAAACACCTCTGATACTATTCAGAAGGTGGTTGACCGCATGGTAGAATTTCGCATAAGGCATCTCCCAATTGTAAATGAAGAGCAGTTTTTGGGTTTGCTGGCCGAAGATGACCTTGCCGGCGAACCTGATAACCAAACCCAAATCGGCTCCCTGGCGCTTTCACTGGTTAATCCGTATGTGCTGGAAGATCAGCATATCTATGATGTGATCCGCCTGTTTTACGAAAGTAAATTAACGGTGGTGCCTGTTCTTGATGCCAGGAAGAATTACCTGGGTTTAATTTCCATTAATGCACTTACCGGTTTTTTTGCAACGCTTACCTCTGTTGAACAGCCGGGAGGCATAATTGTACTCGAGATCAACAATAAAAATAATTCATTGGCGCACATGGCGCAGATCGTTGAATCGGACAATGCTCAGGTATTAAGTTCGTATGTGCAATCGTTCCCTGATTCTACCCGTATGGAAGTAACCCTTAAAGTAAATAAACAGGATATTTCGGCAATGATAGCTACATTTTTGCGCTATGAATATACTATAAAAGCAACCTTTAACCATAGCGACGACAATGACAATTCACGTGAACGGTATGATTCGCTGATGAATTACTTAAATCTTTGAAAAGTCATTGGTCATTAGTCATTGAGTCATTGGTCATTAGTGGAATTCTGATTTTTTAACCCATCAAATTGACAAATGTCTATTGTAGCCCATAAACAAGCCCCAATGACCAATGACGCGAAGCAAATGACCAATGACTAATGACCAATGAAGATAGCAGTTTACGGCAGGCAGTTTAACGATCCGGTTGTATTTCCATACATCAGGCAGGTATTTGATAGCCTTGCCGAGCATGGCGTGGAAATATATGTTCACCGGCAGCTGCATGATTTTTTACCTGACGATATTAAATTCATTCCCTACACCGTGCTTGAGGCAGAGGATAAGATCAAAGGGTTTATCGATCTTTTTATAACCCTGGGCGGCGATGGGACCTTGCTTGACATGGTTACTTTTATCCGTGATTCGGGCATACCTGTAATTGGTATTAATTTTGGCCGGCTTGGTTTTTTGGCCAGCATAAATAAAAATGATATTGCCGCTGCTATTAAGGCAGTAGTAAATAAGCAATTCACGCTTGATAGCAGGGAACTGATCTGTATCAACTCTGAACTGGGGATCTTTGGCAAAGATAATTTTGCACTTAACGATATCACCTTCCATAAACGGGATGATGCAGCGATGATCACCACCCACGTTTTTCTCGACGGTGAGTTTTTAAATTCCTATTGGAGCGATGGTATTATCATATCAACAGCTACAGGTTCCACCGCTTATTCGCTGAGCTGTGGCGGGCCTATTATTTTCCCGCAATCAAATAGTTTGGTTTTAACACCGGTGTCGCCGCATAATTTGAATGTGAGGCCCATTGTATTGCCCGATAGCTGCACGCTTTCCTTTGATGTGGAGTCACGGACTGCAAACTACCTTGTAACCTGCGATTCGCGGACAGCGGTAATGGATAAAACAGCGCGTTTTAAGGTGAATAAAGCCGGATTTCAGTTAAATCTGATACGTTTGAATAATGAAAGTTATTTATCAACGTTAAGAAACAAACTTTTATGGGGGCTTGATGCCCGTAACTATTAAATTTGACTGATGCCTAAATTTATACTAATTGTATTTTTAATTTTTACCTCATTTAGTTTAAAGGCCCAAACCTGGGAAATAGGCGCAGGTGCTGGCGGCGCGGGGTATATGGGTGATCTTAATGCCAATAACCCGGTTAAAGTTAGCGGCCCCTCCATCGGCGGGTTTGTTGCAAGGAATTTCGATGGGTATTTTTCTGCAAAATTGAGCTATAACTTTGGCATCATCAGTGCAGCGGATAGTAACTCAAGCAGTCCGCAATTCCGCGCCCGCAATTTAAGTTTTACCACCACCCTGTCTGAAGTAAGCGTGATCGGCGCGTTTAATTTCATGAAGTATATTCCCGAAATCAGTTTAAATAAATTTAGTCCTTACATGTTTTTCGGCTTTGCTGCGGTAAATTACAATCCAACAACAGTGTATAAGGGGCAAACATATAATTTACGGGGACTTGAAACTGAAGGACAAAAAAAGCCTTATGCAACAACCGCATTCTCATTTCCCTACGGTGCAGGGTTTAAGTACAATATTTTCGGCGCATTTACCCTTGGTTACGAAATCGGCTACCGGAACCCTAATACAGATTATCTTGACGACGTAGCCGGCGTTTACCCGGCAAAAAACAAATTACAAAGCCCGCTTGCTCAGGCATTATCCGACCGCTCCGGCGAAAAGACGGGGGTTTATATAGGCTCCCCCGGCACACAAAGAGGTGATGGCAATCCCCGCGATACCTATTTTTTTACACAAATTACGATTTCGTACACGTTCCTTACACAGAAGTGTTATTTTCAGTAGGTGGAAATTGGTGAAGGTGGGATGCCCCCAGTCTGCCGAAGCGAAACTTTGACCGGACATGGGCAAACTGCTGCACATCTAAAAATATTCACTATCTTTAAACATGCTTAACCTGTCAAAACATATCCTTATCTTAATAGGATTGATAACAATCCTCAACAATTTTACACAAGCTCAGGATTTTATACACGACTATACTCAATTCTTATTAAACAACAGGTATTTAGTAAATGAAAGTACCAGGAAATCTGTAATGACTTCAGTAGATCGCTTGCAATCAACTTTAGACCGCTTTGAAACAGAACAAGGTCAACCATTCCTTATTGGCGATACAGTTTACATGATAAATTTCTATGCAATGGAAACCGGATTTCCGTCACAGATCATTTGGAATGGGCGCGAGAGCTGCTATTATCAATATACTTTTTCTGTAGTTCACTGGAAAGTAGTCAACCAGAAACTTACAATAGAAACTGATGCGTCAAAGGATATTACGGGGTTCAAGCCTTTTTTTAAACAGTACGTTTTAAATGCCGATACATCAAGTTACAGTAGCTACGCAAAGGCACACATGGTATTTGATGGGTCTTCAGTATCATTTACAAGAGCAATAAGGGTGGGACAACACTGGATTTTTACCAGGTCAAGTTCCTATCAGACAAACATTTATAAGGACCGGTAATTATCTATAATAACCAGTCTATTTTTCAATGAAATTTCCCCGGCATCCCCTTGATCATTTCACCAAATTTTGGTATATTATAATAATAATCACAAATTTTCAGTCTGAACATGTTTTCAATAATTAATTGCATCATTGTTGCAATAACTATTTAAAACATGCGTTTAAAAATTATCAGCGGCAATGTTGCTGATAGTTCCCAATTATTAACCTTAAACTTTGACATCATGGCTGAATTAAATCCTTCAAACCGGAAATCAGGCGGCAGGCGCGGCTCACGCAACATGCCTGTGCGGGTTGACCTTACTGCAATGGTTGACCTTGCATTTTTACTGATTACTTTTTTCATGCTGACCACCTCCCTTACAAAACACAGGGTAATGCCTGTTGTTATGCCGGCCGATGGCCCGTCCGGCGGGGTTCCCGAAACCCGGACGATGACCATTTGCCTCGGCAAGAACAATAAGGTAGTGTGGTATTTGGGATTGTTGAACAAACCTTTAATAGTTCCAACTCAAACAGGTTTCGGCAGCGATCTGGCTACTGCAATCAGTGAAACAGGTAAACAGATCCTCAAATCATCGGGCAAAGGAATGATCGTAGTGCTTAAACCATCTGACCATTCTGTTTATGCTAACCTGGTAGAAACTATCGACGATCTGAATAACGCAAAGGTGCCCACCTACGCCATTGCAAAAATCTCACCGGAAGATATCGGCCTGCTCAAACAAAAGGGGCTCTATTAGTCTTTTGGAGTCCGAAAGTCTGGAAGTCCGTAAGTCCGAAAGATGCCTGTTCATAGCTTCAAAAAAGTCTGGAAGATCTGAAATTCTCACTTTCGGTCTTTCGGACTTTTCCGACTTTCGGACTCAAGAAATACTTTTCTGTCAGCATACTAAAAAAAGTACAATTAAGTTTTACCTTTGTCCCCTGAAAAAATTAGGCGAATTGAAGCAAATCCGAGTAAAAACAGGTTTGTTTCAATAATTCATGTATTTATTCAGCCGTTTATGGCGTTAAATGAATACTGAATTTTTGTTGGTGACCTTTATGCAAACCAATGATTTAATGACCTGATGAACTAATGATAGATATAATGGGATATAAGGATCAAATAGATTTGTCGAAACTACCAAAACACATCGCTGTCATAATGGACGGCAATGGGCGCTGGGCAAAAGGTAAAGGCAAAATGAGGATATTTGGTCACCATAACGGGGTGCTTTCAGTAAGAGACGTTGTTGAAGGGGCTGTTGACCTGGATTTAAGGTATCTGACTTTATACACGTTTTCATTAGAAAACTGGAACAGGCCAAAACTGGAAGTAATGGCTATAATGGAACTGATGGTTAGCACAATTCATAAAGAGATCGCAAACTTTATGAAAAAAAATGTGAAGTTAAATGCTATCGGCGATCTGGATCTGCTGCCAAAAAAATGTTATGACGAGTTAATGAACGCCATTGACCAAACCTCGGGTAACACAGGCCTTGTGCTTACACTTGCCCTGAGTTATAGTTCGCGGCGGGAGATTTTACATGCGGTAAAAAACATTGTGCGTCAGGTTCAGGAAGGAAAATTAAATGTTGAAGATATTAATGAAGAAGTTTTTGAGGACAATTTATTTACAAAAGGTATGCCCAACCCTGAATTATTGATCAGGACGAGCGGCGAATTTCGTATCAGCAACTATCTGCTTTGGCAAATTGCCTATGCTGAATTATACTTCACTTCAAAATTATGGCCCGATTTTCGGAAGGAAGATTTATTTGAAGCTATCCTTGATTATCAGAAACGCGAACGCCGTTTTGGTATGACAAGTGAGCAGGTCAACTAAATTTTTACTTTTAACACTTTTTAACAACTGTATAAATTATTTTTAGCCCACTAAAATATTCGAATGAATAAATTCCTTTTTGCTATACTTTTATCTATAATGAGTACTGCCGCCCTGGCCCAGGTTTCAAACCAGCCGAGGTATTCGCTGTCAAAATCTACTTTACCGGCTGATAGTTTAAGTTATCTTGATCCAAAAGATTATATTATTGGTGGGGTTACCATCAGTGGGACAAAGAACCTTGATAAAGATGTTTTACTGCAAATATCAAAGTTAAATAAGGGCGACAGGATCAACCTACCCGGTGAGGCCAATGCTAATGTGATCAAAAATTTGTACTCCCAACATTTATTTGAAGATGTACAATTAAACGTTACCAAAATAAACCTTGATACCATTTACCTCGAAATTGTGGTTGTTGAGCGCCCGCGTTTATCGCGCTTACGTTTAACGGGTATCCGCAAGGGTGAAATTGAGGATGTGCAAAAAGATCTCTCCGACAAAACAGGTAAAATTGTTGATGAGAACATGCTGAGCACGACGACTGCGATAATTAAGAAGCATTTTAATGAAAAAGGCTACTTAAATACAACGGTTACCATTAAACAAAGGAAAGACCCGGGAGATGCCAATAGCGTAATACTGGATGTTAAAATTGATAAAAAGGAAAAGGTAAAGATCACTGATATCACGTTTGAAGGGAATAAGGCGTTTTCGCAAAGTGACCTGAGGTTCTATTTGTCGAAAACCCGCACCAAAAAGTGGTATAATGTATTGGGCTCGCGCAAATTTAAGCAGGATAAATACGATGAAGACAAAACTAACCTTGTTTCAAAAATGCAGGGAAAAGGGTACAGGGATGCTGAAATATTAAGTGATACCGTTTTTAAAACCGGCGAAAATACGGTTGGCATTAAGATAAAAATATTCGAAGGAAAAAAATACTATTTCGGGAACATCAAATGGTCAGGCAATGCAAAATATCCTACCGCAATTCTTGAGAAAATATTGAAGGTTAAAAAAGGCGATGTTTTCAGCGAGGAGGAGTTAAATAAAAGGTTAAGCGGGCCAACGCCGAATGATGATGACGTTTCGTCGTTTTACCTGAATGATGGTTATTTAACTTACCAGGCCGATCCGGTGCAAACCAAAATCTACCACGATACTGTTGACCTTGATATCAGGGTTTATGAAGGCCCCCAGTACACTATTAACAGGGTAATGCTAAAAGGGAACGATGTAACCAATGATAAAGTGGTTATGCGGGAGATCCGTACCAAACCGGGACAGAAATTCAATAAAGCATTATTGATCCGCAGTACCCGTGAAATTGGTCAGTTAGGTAATTTTGACGAACAAAAAACCGAGCCTAAGCCAACCAATATCAATCCCCAGGATGGTACAGTTGACATTGTGTACAATGTGGTTGAAAAACCATCTGATCAGATCGAACTTTCAGGCGGTTTTGGTGGCGGACAATTAGTTGGAACGCTCGGACTTACGTTCAATAACTTTGCCCTGAGAAATATTTTCCACTTAAAAGACTACAAACCGCTCCCTAAGGGTGATGGACAAAAGCTGAGTATCAGGGGGCAGTCAAGCGGTCGTACTTATCAGAATTTCTCATTTACTTTTTCTGAGCCATGGCTTGGTGGTAAAAAGCCAATCTACTTTGCGTTAACCGCCTACACTCAGGGAAGTTCAACAGGACAGTATTATGCGGTTACAAACCCGCTTTATAATAATTTGAGGATTAATGGCATAGGTATCACACTTGGTAAACGTTTAAACTGGCCCGATAACTACTTCCAGTTAAATTATTCTTTAAACTTCGACCACTATAATCTTGATAATTATACCGGCTACCTTTTTGCAAACGGTACATCTTATAATATTAAGTTAACCCAGGATTTAACACGTAATTCACTTGATGCACCTATTTATCCTACCACGGGTTCAAATATCAAATTAACTATCCAGGGTACCCCTCCATATTCATTATTCAACAATATTGATTATGCAATCGCCACTAAACAGGAGATCTATCATTGGGTTGAATACTATAAATTTAAGTATGATGCACAATGGTTCACAAGGCTTACCGGCAAACTGGTGCTGATGTCGCAGGTGCGTTTCGGATTCTTGGGCGAGTATAACTCTGCTGTGCCTGCGTCGCCGTTTGAAAGGTTTAAATTGGGTGGTGACGGTATGGCAAGTTACCAGTTTCTGCAGGGTAGTGATATCGTGGGTTTAAGGGGCTATCAAAACTTCTCAATTATCCCGGTTGGATCACCGCTGGGAGAAAATGCCAACAACAATACAGGCAGTACTATTTATGATAAATTCACGTTCGAGATCCGCCATCCTGTTATTCAAAGTCAGTCGGCAACAATATTTATGTTAGCTTTTGCAGAAGGCGGAAATGTTTGGAATTCTTTTAATAGTTTTGATCCGTTTAACGTAAGGCGTTCAGTAGGTATTGGAGCGAGAGTATTTTTACCTATATTTGGCTTGTTGGGTCTTGATTACGGTTATGGTTTTGATGCAATACCGGGTATTCCGGGTGCAAACAAAGGCCAGTTTAGTTTTTCAATTTCCCAGAGTTTAAACGGAGGATTTAATTAAATTGCGCAAAATTGCGATGAAGAAAATAATATTGGTCATTGTATTTACGTTTGTTTCGCTAACGGCAGCATTTGCCCAGCGCTTTGCTTATGTAGATTCTGACTATATATTAAAACACATGCCCGAGTATGCTTCGGCTCAAAGGCAATTGGAAGCTCTCTCGGCGCAATGGCAAAAGGAAGTAGACCAGCGTTACCAGGAAATAGACCGTTTGCTGAAAGCTTACCAGGCCGACCAGGTTTTGATGACTGCCGATATGAAGAAACGCCGCGAAGCCGAAATTGATGATAAAGAAAAATCTGCGAAGGATTTTCAGCGTCAAAAATTTGGACCGGGAGGCGAGCTCGAACAACGCAGCACTTCAAGCATAAAGCCGATACAGGATAAAATGGCCAAAGCTATACAGGCTGTTGCCGAAAATGATGAGATTGATATGATCTTTGATAAGAATAGCGAAGTGATAATGTTATACGCTAATCCGCGTTATGATAAGAGTGCCGATGTGATTATTAAACTTGGCTTAAAACCAGGTACATTTGCAAAGTAAATTTTTTAAACTATAATAATCCCAAACTAATAAACACCCAGAAAAAGAAAAAATGAAAAAACTATTTAAAGTTGCTTTAGTTGCTGTAAGCATGTTATTTGTAGGCAACTTTGCCAAAGCACAAACTAAGATTGGCCATATTAATTTTGGTGAACTGGTTCGCGCTATGCCGGAATTTAAAACTGTACAGGTTGCAGTTGATAGCTATCAAAAACAATTTATTGACCAATTGACTGTTATGAATAATTCATTTCAAACAGAAGCTAAAAATTTCCAGGCTGCAAGCGCAAGTATGACCGATGCGGTACGTACTTCAAAACAAGCCGAATTACAGGATATGCAAAAACGCATGCAGGACTATCAAAATAGCGCACAACAGCAGGTAGATGCAAAAACCAATGAGCTTTCAAAACCTATGGTTGATAAAGCCCATGCAGCAATTGCAGAAGTAGCAAAAGAAAAAGGCTATACTTATGTATTGGATTCATCTCAAATTCAACTGTTGGTGTCACCTGATGGTGATGATCTGATGCCCGCTGTGAAAGTTAAATTAGGCCTGAAATAAGAGGCGAAATTTTAAAATTTATTGAAGCGTCCCGTTTATCCGGGACGCTTTTTCTATTTTTGTGCGGATGTTAAATAACAAACCTATTGGGATCTTTGACTCGGGTTACGGCGGCCTAACCGTTTTCCGTTCTATATTTCAGCAGCTTCCCGGTTATGATTATATTTATTTAGGTGATACAGGTCGGGCGCCCTATGGCAACCGCTCCTTTCAAACCATTCATCAATATACATGGGAATGTGTTCAGTGGCTCTTTGACCAGGGTTGCCCATTGGTTATTTTAGCCTGTAATACAGCATCGGCTAAAGCCTTGCGTACCATACAGCAGAAAGACCTGCAAAATGAAGACCCCGCGAAAAGAGTACTCGGGGTGATCAGGCCCACAGCCGAAGTAATAGGCGATTATACAAAAACAAAGGAAATTGGTGTATTAGGAACAAAGGGCACCGTGCAATCCGAATCGTACCTGATTGAGATCAGTCACTTTTTCCCTGATGTGAAAGTTTACCAGCAGGCTTGTCCGCTTTGGGTCCCGCTTATTGAAAATGGCGAATACAATAAGCCCGGCGCTGATTATTTTGTAAAGCAATACCTTGATCAATTACTGGCACAATCGCCGGATATTGATACCCTTTTACTGGCCTGTACCCATTATCCGTTGCTGATGGAAAAAATAAAACAATTTCTACCCGGCAATATACAGGTGGTGTCCCAGGGTGATATTGTTGCCAAAAGTTTGGTGGATTATTTGCAGCGCCACCCCCAAATGGATAATAGCTTGTCCAAAAAAGGCACACAGCAGTTTTTTACGACTACCGATGATACTGCTGATTTTGATCAGCATGCTGCATTCTTTTTTTCAGCGCCTGTTAAATCTGCTTTTGCAGAGATCAGGTGTTAATGGAATTGGGTGATTAAGTGGATTATATTGATTGGACAAAAACTTGCGAAGTTTTGAAAACTTTGCAAGTTTGTTAATTCGCCACATAAGTAGATAAAATTTATTTCAACCACTCGCCCTACCAACTTACTCAACCATTCAACCAATTTTACTAAGTTTGCAACAAAGCAAAAGGATTGAATTTTTATATCACATATTTTATAATTGCTATCGGGCTTTTTAGCTTTTCGGCTTTATTTGCCTTGTTTGGTGTTTATGCCGAACGTAAAGTATCCGCATTTATACAAGACAGGCTTGGCCCAACCGAAACCGGCAAATACGGTGCGCTGCAAACCGTTGCCGATATCCTTAAAATGCTGCAAAAGGAACTCATCGTCCCGGCTGCTGCAGATAAATTGTTATTCATGCTTGCCCCGGCCATTATTTTTATCGCTGTTTTCCTTGGTTTTGCCGTTTTGCCCTGGGGCCCCGGTTTGGCGCCATCCAAACTGAACCTGGGTTTGTATTATATCTTCGCTGTTTTATCTATCGAAACCCTGGGTATTTTGATGGCCGGTTGGGGATCAAACAATAAATATTCCATCTTGGGGGCCATGCGCTCCGCCGCACAGATCATTTCTTATGAGATCCCGGCGGGCTTTGCCATTATTTCGGTGGTGATGATAGCCCAAACATTAGACCTGCAGGACATTGCCTCACAACAAGGGATTTTATCACCCGAAAAGATAAAGTTTGCCGGCTTCTGGGATGTATCGTCAATAGGCGGCATCTTTAGCTGGAATATTTTCAGGGCGCCGCATTTGCTCATAGCATTTGTAATTTACTTTATTGCCTCGCTGGCCGAAAGTAACCGCGCACCCTTCGATATTCCCGAAGCAGAATCGGAACTGGTGGCAGGTTTCCATACTGAATATACCGGCTTGGGCTTCGCTTTTGTTTTTTTAGCCGAGTATTCTATGATGTTCCTGGTATCAATGATCGCTGTCGTCCTATTTTTAGGGGCCTGGAACACCCCATTGCCAAACATTGGCCCGGCACAATTAGCAGCATGGACAACCGGAGCATGGTGGGGGATCTTATGGATAATATTGAAAACGTTAACCCTTGTAGGCATGCAAATATGGATCAGGTGGACCCTGCCCCGTTTAAGGGTAGATAAACTGATGGCGCTTTCATGGAAAGTATTAACGCCGCTGGCGTTTTTATGCATGCTGATATCAGGGATATGGAGATTGTGGCTTATGTAGGTTCATTGGTTCACTGGTTCATTAGTTTATTGGCGCAAAGTTCAATATGTCAATCAATTAATCAGCAAGTGACCAATGAACTAATGATAAATGCTAGGCCTCACCCAACCCTCTCCAAAGGAGAGGGCTTAAAAAAGAGCGAAGTTCAAGTCCTTCTCCTTTGGAGAAGGATTTAGGATGAGGCGAATTGACCAATGACAAAATGAACAAAGTAATAACCGGCTTTACAACTGCATTTAAGGGATTGTCCATCACCTTCAGGCATCTTTTTGCTTCGCACCGGAAAAGGAAGATATTGCCTGCAAGTGATAATAATTACTTTAAACAGACTGGCGGCACCAATACCATACAATATCCGCATCAGCAACTGCCAATTCCCGAAGTTGGGCGCTACCAGCTGGATGTGGAAATGGATGATTGTATTGTTTGCGACCTTTGCGCCAAAGTTTGTCCGGTTGATTGTATTGATATTGAGGCCATCAAAGCTACGGAGGCTATAGGGCAAACCTCTGATGGCACCACAAAGAGGTTATACGCCGCAAAGTTCGATATTGACATGGCCAAATGTATGTACTGTGGATTGTGTACCATTGTTTGCCCTACCGAATGTATAGTGATGACCAATCAATACGATAAAAGCGTGGCCGACCTCACACAGCTTACTTACCAGTTTTCGGATATGACGCCCGAACTTGCTGCCGAAAAGCGGCGGGAGTTTGAACAACAGCAGGCAGAAAGGCAGGCGGCTAAACTGGCAGCCATGCAGAAAAAGGAGGGCGGCGTATGAGTTTGGTGCAGGCGCTGTTTTATGTAATGAGTTTTATCGCCCTGGCGTCGGCGGTATACGTGGCTACCACAACAAATTTGGTGCGGTCTATCTTTATGTTTTTTATTACATTGTTTGCATTGGCAGGATTATATGTGCTTTCTCTCGCCGATTTTGTGGCCATCACCCAGATCGTGATTTATGTCGGCGGCATATTGGTGCTTATTTTGTTTGCTTTTATGTTATCGGGTAAAGAAACCCTGAACGCGATAGGGCGGCAACGCAAAACGTTTATAAGTATAGGTAACCTGCCTGCGCTTTTATTGGCGGCCTTGTTTTTTATAGTATTGATCAATATGATATTTAAGGTTGACGCCGGTAACCTGGAGTGGATAAAAAAGTCAGTAGCGCTTAAAAACGATATTCAGCCGGATGCAGCGATGACGGAAAATATCGGGGTAAACCTGATGACCACTTATTTGCTGCCCTTTGAAGCCATCTCCATTATATTGATGGTGGCATTGATCGGCGCGGCCCATTTATCAAGGAAGGGGGATAGGTCATGATTTCCTTAACTGGCTATATGGTAGTAAGCGCGGGGCTGTTTTGTATAGGGTTGTATATGATCGTATCAAAACATAACGCTATACAAATACTGATAGGCATTGAACTAATGCTGAATGCCGCCATTTTAAACCTGGTAGCCTTTGGCCGGTACGACCGCTTTAACAACGGCGGACAAATGTTCGCCTTGTTTGCCATAGTACTTGCCGCAGCAACAACAGCAGTTGCCCTGGCAATAGTTTTAAATGTGTACCGGCAGTATAAAACAATAGATCCGGGGAAGATTGATAATTTGAAGGATTGAAACGCGGGGAGAATGATAAAAAAAGGGTGTCATGGTGAGGCACTCGAACCATGCGGGGTGGCCTGTACGCTTTGCAGCAGCGTTAATGCATTGGCGTTGTGCCTTTGCGCACATGGTTCGAGTGCCTCACCATGACAGCAGCCGCTAATTAGGATATGTCACATCATGCCCGTTAAAGTGGAAGATTAAATTATGAAGGGACTAATTATCTTATGTTGTCTGTTTCTGTCAATAAATGCTTTGGCTCAAAGTAGTGATACTATCCATAAAGATATTTCAGGAGGATTAATTCTATGTGATGCAAAAATTATACCCGACAAGCCATTAGTTGTGTTTAATGGGTACATCTATAAAGGAGAATTAAATATTAATTCCGACAGCATTTTTAATATTGAGCTATTTAAAGGTGACGAAGCAACTGCTCTATTTGGTTCAGAGGGGCTAAAAGGTGTGATATTTATTACTACAAAACAATATGCCATTTCTCAATACCAAAAAAAGTTAAGTTCTTTTTCCGCTAACTATAAAAAGTATGTCGAATTCCAGATGAAATTTAATCACAACGATAATGGAATACTTTATGTCATATTAAAAAATGGAGAACCGCTTTTATTTAAAGGAAACCAAATGATACGTGCACTAAATGATCTCCCGGCAAAAAGTATTAGTAAAGTTGAATTGAATAAAAAAGAAACATGTTGCGGAACAAACGTATCGGTAACAATCACAACTAACCAATAACATTGAAAGATTTTTTACAATCCATAGATACCCTAACCATTAAATTCACCCTAACGGCAGTGTTAATGCCACTGGCTGCTTTTGCACTTAATATTATTATGCGCGGCAAATGGGATAAGATCTCGGGCTGGGTATCAACAACAGCTATTTTGTTAAGCTGTATTTTATCCGGTTTTGTTTTTGCCAGGGTTTGGAACGGGCACCCGGTGCACCAGCAGCAGCTTTGGTTTACCATCGGCAATACCAAACTGTACGCAGGGATCTTATTGAACAATCTTTCGGTTTTAATGCTGTTACTGGTTTCGGTCATCGCCCTGCCGGTACATATCTATTCTACTGCCTACATGAAGAACGACGGGCATTACACACGTTACTTCGCTTTCCTCAGCTTTTTTTGTTTTAGTATGCTGGCCTTGGTGGTAGTAGATAACCTGATCCTGTTTTATATTTCCTGGGAACTTGTTGGCTTTTCATCCTACCTGCTTATTGGGTTTTGGTTTAAACGCCATAAAGCTATAATGGCCAACAAAAAAGCTTTTATTATGAACAGGATAGGGGATATGGGCCTGTTAATTGCCATCATCGTTTTGTTTACCCAATACCATACCTTTGATATTAACCAAATTTTTGCAGATAAGGGGTTGATCGCCCAATCGGTAATGAAAAATGGGCTTTGGATAGCGCCGGCAGGTCAACTTCCGGTGATCTGGCAGTACATTGCCTGCGGCGGCATATTTTTAGGCGTCGCGGCTAAATCGGCGCAGTTTCCGCTGCATACCTGGCTACCTGATGCCATGGAGGGCCCGACATCGGTATCTGCGCTCATCCACGCGGCAACAATGGTAGCCGCCGGGGTATTTTTATTGGGCAGGGTTTACCCGATGTTTAACGGCACTGAATTAATCATACTTGCGACCATAGGTTGTTTTACCGCTTTTATGGCGGCAACTATCGCGCTTACACAAAACGACCTGAAACGCATACTTGCCTATTCCACCATATCGCAATTGGGGTATATGGTGATGGCAATGGGGATTGGCGCCTATGCATCTTCCCTGTTCCACCTGGTTACACATGCTTTTTTTAAGGCCCTTTTATTTTTGGTCGCCGGTATAGTTATCCATCAAATGCAGCATATCAATGATGATAACGGCCTCGGCATCGACCCTCAAAACATACAGCATATGGGAGGCCTTCGTAAAAAACTACCCTTCACCTTTATCGCCGCTATAATCGGCGGCCTTGCATTGGTGGGCTTGCCGCTAACATCGGGCTACTTGTCAAAAGACAGCATTTTGATTCACGCTTTTGAATGGTCGGATGGCAAAGGCCCGCTCTTTAAGCTAATTCCAATTTTTGCCCTCCTAACCACGTGGCTAACCGCATTTTATGTTGCCCGGTTAATTGTAAAAGTGTTTTTTGGCGATTTGCGAATATTGAATAACACACCCAGTATAAAACTCAATATCAGCGATGGTAGCTGGGCCTTCAAATTCCCATTGGTTTTATTGGCTGCGGGCTGTTTGTTCCCTTTGTTTTCAACAAGCCCGATAGCCTTTGCACAGTCATGGCTTTTTAAAGGTTTTTCGCCAGCCGGTAGTTCCGGGCCCGAAAGCGGTGTTTATACCCTGTTACCTGTGCTTGTTAATGTTTTAAGCCTGTTGGTTATTTATTGGGCATGGCTTATTTACGCTAAGCAAAAGGCAGGCATTCTGCCGCAAAGGGGTTTTTTGTACAGGTTATCTTTTAACGCCTGGTATTTTGACGAAATTTATAATAATGGTATCATAAGGCCTGTACTCGCTTTGGCCCGGTTTACTTTTTGGTTTGACAGAATTATTATAAACGGTTCGGTAGTTTCGCTTGCGAAGACGGGTATTTTGGTTTCAAAACTATCCTCATGGGTTGATCGCCATATTATCGATGGCTTTTTAAATTTACTGGTTGCAATTGTGCGTGCCATTGGTAATTTCGCAAGGAAGTTCCAGAACGGCAGGGTCCAATACTATTTATTCAGCATGCTGGTAATTATATTGTCTTTATTTATTTTGAAAATACTGGTTTAAAAAAAATTGATGAATATTTTAACGCTTATCATATTTACACCTCTCCTGTTCGGATTGATCATCGCGGTAATGCCTTCCGGATGGCGGAGCAGTTTTAAATATGTTGCCCTGCTGGCCACCCTGGTGCAGCTGGCTATGAGTATTTGGATCTATTGTAATTTTAAAACCGGCCCTGCCTTTGGCGGCATTAACCACGAAGCTCAGTTCCAGTTTATGCAAAAACTCCCATGGATAAATCTCGATCTCGGGGCAATGGGCAAAATGCAGATCGATTATTTTGTAGGGCTCGACGGGATGTCTGTTTCGCTGCTGGTGATGACCTCATTTGTACTGGTTATTGCTGCATTATCTTCATGGGAAATTAAAAGTAACTTAAAAGGCTTTTTTGTATTGTTTTTGATCCTGGATATGGCGGTTACAGGCGTATTCTGCTCGCTCGACTTCTTCATGTTTTACATTTTTTACGAATTGATGCTGCTGCCGCTTTATTTTTTAATCGGGATGTGGGGCGGCGCCCGGCGTGAATATGCAGCTATTAAATTCTTTTTATATACGTTATTCGGGTCGGTATTCATGCTGCTCATTATGGTTGGCCTGTATTTATCGGTTAAAGACCCTGTAACGGGTAATCATACCTTTAATATGGTACAGATGATGAACCCGGCGAACTATGAATCAGGGTCGGTATTTTCTGTAACGGCGCATCAAACAATATTCGGCATGTCAGCCAGGGCGGTTGGCTTTGTGGTGCTTTTTGTAGCTTTCGCCATAAAAGTGCCGGTAGTGCCTTTACATACCTGGCTGCCCGATGCACACGTGGAAGCGCCAACTCCAATTTCTATTATCCTTGCCGGGATATTGTTAAAAGTAGGAGGCTATGGCATCCTCAGGGTTTGTTTAAGTATCTTCCCGGATATTGCAACGTCCGGGGCTTACTGGCTTGGCCTGTTGGGGGTAATATCAATTATTTACGGAGCGTTTAACGCATTGGCTCAAAAAGATCTGAAACGGATGATTGCTTACTCTTCCGTTTCGCACATGGGCTTTGTTTTGCTGGGATTAGCCTCACAAACCGCCGAAGGTATCAGCGGGGCCGTGATGCAAATGGTGAGCCATGGGTTTTTATCAACCATGCTCTTCTTTTTAGCCGGGGTGATTTACAACCGCGTACACGACAGGGGCATCAACCATTTCAGGGGCCTGGCTTCAGTAATGCCAAATTATACGGCATTTGTAATAGTCGCTTTTTTTGCTTCCCTCGGCCTGCCCGGTTTTTCGGCATTTATCGGCGAGATTTTTTCGCTCACAGGGGCCTTTAAATCACATATTGTAAACGGCTTGCTGCCGTACTGGATGGCAGCATGCGGTGCAGGGGGGATCTTAATTGGCGCCGGTTACTTTTTATGGACGCTGCAGCGGATGTTTTTCGGGACCGTAAACTTTAAGGGTGGCGCGGTATGGCAAACAGCTTTGGTCGACCTGAACTTCCGCGAAAAACTAGCCCTGTTCCCTTTGGCGATCATGGTATTGGCATTAGGTTTAATGCCATCACTGGTATTTTATAAGATCAATGATTCGGTACTTGCTTTGGTGCAGTTTTTGCAACTTAAATAATTATATTTGTGTTGAAAAATTGAAAAAATTAAAATAATGACAACGCTAACAATAGAAATACCCGATAGCGAAAAAGCTGTAATTTTTGATTTCATTAAGAAAAGAGGTGGGAATATATTGAATGTTGACGCCGAAGATGATTTGACGGAGGCTGAATTTGCCTTATTACAGGAATCATATAAAGAAGCATTATTGATAAAAAAAGGTGTTATAAAAGCTCTCCCAATATCTGAATTGTGGAATGACTAATAGTGTTTCCATTTCAAATACTTTTAAGAGAGATGCCAAACCGCTTTTAAAAAAATATAAAACACTTAAAAACTCGATTGAGACATTAATAGATGACTTAATTAAAGAGCCGTTTTTAGGGGCAGCTTACGGTAATGACATATATAAAGTAAGGTTAGCTGACTCAAGCAAGGGTGGTGGCAAAAGTGGCGGTTTCAGGGTAATGTATTATCATTTGAACAAAACAGAAGCCGGAATTGAAATATTGCTGATGTTTATTTACGATAAATCGGAAAAGTCAACGATTAAGAAGAGCGAAGCAATAAAGAAGTTAAAAGATATATTAAATGAACATGAGGCAAAAGGCTAAAATCTTGTTCATTAAACGATGACAGAAGACGCTTAGTTCAAATAGGTGTCTTTTTTGTTTAGCTTCATTTAGAAGGCTTTTTATGATCATACCAAATAGGCCCATTGATCTTTTTAAATAAATTTTTGTGTTTTCTATGGAAAAACACAAGCGCATGCATCTTGTAGTTAATCAGCTCCCATAAACGGAATAGCGGATTGAATTAACAGGAATTATTTATTTAACTAAAAGATCATGCTTAAAAAATTATCAATGGCTGCATTCCTATTTATGGTGGCAATTGTGGCAAATGCAGAAGGCGACCTGCAGGTAGCGTCGAAAGTACAGAAAGTTGTTTTATTTTTAAACGGGGCGCAGGTAACGCGTACGGCAATGGTAAATGTAAATGCAGGCACATCCCAATTGGTATTCGGTGGGATTTCTCCGGGCCTTGATGTGCAGAGCATACAGGTGCATGCCAATGGTGATTTTACCATACTTTCTGTTAAACATGAGCTTGATTTTTTAAATGAGCAGGTGAAACAAAAACAGGTGGAAGAGCTGCAGGCAATGCAAAAAGCGATAAGAGATAAAATAGATTTGCAAAACAGTCTTATAGCCATTTACCAGGCCGAAGAAAATATGCTGGCAAAAAACCAGGTGGTGAGCGGTGAAAATACCGGGCTGGATGTTGTTAAGTTAAAGCAAGCCCTCGATTTTCAAACAGAGCGTTTAACCATCCTGAAAGAGAAGCAGCAAACCGTAAATAACCAGGTTGCTGCTTTAAACCTTGAGCTGCAAAAGTACGACAGGCAAATTGCCTCAATAACAAAGGGTTGTAGTACGGCAACCAGCAATATTATAGTGACTATTTCTTCAAAAAACGCGTTGCAAACATTATTCACACTTAGTTACGTAGTGCATAATGCAAGCTGGTACCCTACGTATGACATCAGGGCAAAGGATATAAACAGCCCGGTAAGTATAGCATACAAAGCCAATGTTTCGCAGCAAAGCGGCGAAGACTGGAAAAATATAAAGCTTACCCTCTCAACAGGTAACCCCACCGTTAGCGGCAACAAGCCCGAACTGGATCCATATTACCTCAATTTCGGCATGTATTATTCAAATAACGCCGCTCCCGTTACCAGTGGCAGCGGCAGGGTGCTTGGCGCAGATGATAAATTACCCGTGATTGGCGCGTCCATCAGGGTGAAGGGAACATCAATAGGCGCTACCACCGATGTAAATGGAAATTTTACCCTACAAACACCGGCGAACGGACAAATACTTGTGATTTCTTATATCGGCTATGAAACACGGGAAATACCGCTAACCGGGGCTTATATGAATATTTTCCTTAAGCCTTCAAGTCATTCGTTAAATGAAGTTGTTGTTGTCGGCTACGGCACAAGCAACGGCGACAATGATTACAGCGTTGACAAAACGTTTGAGAGAAAGGCAGCCGCAAGTATTACCTCCATTCCAATTGCGGTAAATCAGGTGGAAAATCAAACCAATATTGAATTTAATATTGATAACCCATACTCAATCCCCAGCGATGGTAAACAATATTTGGTGGAGATTAGCCAGGTGGACGTTAAAGCCGGGTTCCAGTATTATGTGGCCCCTAAAATAAGTACCGATGTTTTTTTAACCGCCCAAATAACCGACTGGAACAAGTATAACTTTTTATCTGGCGAGGCTAACCTTTTTTTTGAGGGAACCTATATTGGGAAATCACTGATCGATACCCATGCAGTAAGTGATACTTTAAATCTGTCCTTAGGTACTGATAAAAATATTGTGGTAACCCGCACTCTTGAAAAAGACCTCAGCGAAAAGCAAACCTTCAGCTCAAATAAAAAAGAAACACGCAACTGGCTCATCGATATTAAGAATCGTAAAAACCAACCGGTAAATTTACTGGTGGAAGACCAGGTGCCCGTTTCGCAAAATTCATCCATTGAAGTTGAAGTGCAGGAAACAACCGGCGTAAAACCAGATGCTTTAACAGGCAAGGTTTCATGGAATTTCCTGTTAAATTCGCAGGATGATAAAAAGGTGCAATTAAAGTACCAGGTTAAATATCCTAAAAATCAAACCGTAATAGTTCAATAAAAAATGCACGATCTGCTCCCATTCCTGCCCGGTTCTATAAATAATGTTTTGGACAGCATACCCTATTTTATGCCCGAATTTTACCTGGCATTGTTGTTTATCCTGGTTTTAATAACCGACCTGCTGTTTGGCCGGGAGTCCAAAAAACTTTGCAGAATTATAGCTTGCGCAGGCATTTTGCTGGTAGTCCATAAAGACTACCAGCAAATAGAGCTGCTGCTGTTTACCGGGCAGGCCAATGGGCATTTTTTCTTCAGCGAAATGCTGCTGTTAACCCGTACAGCCATCAATTTTAAACTGATTGTTGACGTGCTGGCATTTATCCTCCTGCTTTACTTTGGATGGGACGATAATTTAAACGCGCATCCGAAAGGTCAGTCGGATCTTTATTCCATTGTCATGGGTTCTGTTTTTGGCCTGCACTTAATGATCCTGGCTGCGAACCTGCTATCCATTTACCTCTCCATCGAAATAGTGTCTATCGCGTCATACCTGATGGTAGCATACCAGTCCGAAAACAGGTTCAGTACCGAATCAGGGCTGAAATATGTGTTGTTCGGCGCGGCTGCCTCGGCTATTATGTTGTACGGAATATCTTTATTGTATGCTTTTACAGGGTCACTCAACCTGTTTTCCGGCAATTTAGTGATGGGTTTAACGCACATAAACCCGGTGGCTGTTTCCTTTGCGCTCATTTTGGTGTTTATCGGTATCGGATTCAAGCTATCGTTTGTGCCCGTTCATTTTTGGGTGCCCGATATTTACCAGGGTGCGCCAACCCCTGTAACCGCCTGGCTGTCCACATTGCCAAAAATTGCCGGTTTTGCTTTGCTGATCAATTTTTTAAGGCCTTTTATCTATTTCTCCAACTGGAATGCCTTCGATTTTCGGCTTTTTCTGGAAGTTATCAGTATTATCACCATGATTGCCGGAAATTTTGCAGCAATACTTCAAAAAAATGTGAAAAGGATGCTGGCTTATTCAAGTATCGGGCATACGGGTTTTGCTTTGCTGGCTGTTGTTTCCTTTAATACAACCGGTTTTTCAGCATTAACTTATTACCTGGCTGCCTACGGGATCGCCAATATCTGCGCGCTGGCGCTTGCCACCTATTTCAGCAACGTTGCCGGCGCCGTCGATATGAATGGATACAGAGGGCTGGGCCTTAAATACCCGGCTGCGTCGGTTTGTTTTGTAATTGCACTTGTATCCTTAACAGGATTGCCTATATCTGCAGGCTTTACCGGTAAGCTTTTTGTGTTTTCGGCCGTTTATGCATTTTACCAGCAAACCCATAGCCTTATTTTGATGGCGATGATGATCACAGGGGCTTTAATTACTGTTGTGTCTTTATTCTATTATATTAAAATTCCGCTTAATCTATTTATAAAAAGGGCGGATGTTCCTGTAAATTCTACAACAAAATCAACAAATATTTTGATTTTGGCATTGGTTTTATCCATTTTGATAATTTTACTGGGTGTATTTCCTGATTTATTGCTAAAATATTTTTAAATAAGGCTATTTATACGGTTTTTCATAAAAATTGCAATTTATTTCACTTTTTTATGATTTTAATCATACTTTCAGCGAATTATTTTATCAATGTTTGTAATTCGTATGAAACGCTATTTTCCATTTTTTGTAATTCTTGTAATTTTAGCCCTAACCTTTATTTTTCCATCGGTAGAAATTAAAAATACTGGTAATCCTCATTTCGATACTGGTGATATGGCCTGGATGCTGATGGCAACGGCATTGGTTTTGATAATGACGCCTGGTCTTGCTTTTTTTTATGGCGGTATGGTGAATAAAAAGAACGTGATCTCCACCATGCTGCAAAGTCTCATTTGCATGGTGATCATCACCATAATTTGGGGGATATTTGGATTTAGCCTTGCGTTTGGCGATAGCTTTCACGGCATTATTGGTAATCCCGCTACCTATTTTATGATGAAAGGCATGCTCGGCAACGCTACCTGGAAACTGGCTCCTACCATCCCTTTAATGTTGTTTGCCATGTACCAGTTAAAATTCGCCATAATCACGCCTGCACTTATCACTGGCGCTTTTGCGGGACGTATCCGCTTTAACTCATATATTATTTTTGTGTGCCTCTTTGCGGTGTTCATATTTGCGCCCTTAGCACATTGCACATGGCATCCTGATGGTATTTTAAATAAATTAGGCGTGCTTGATTTTGCCGGCGGAACGGTTGTTCACATGTCAGCAGGATGGGCTGCGCTTGCTTCAGCTTTATATTTGAAAGGAAGCAATGATACCAACCATGTACCGGCGCGTATCACCTATGTGATGATAGGTACAGGCTTGCTTTGGTTCGGCTGGTTCGGCTTTAACGCAGGCTCCGCATTTGGCGCTAACCACTTAGCGGTAACCGCATTGGCAACCAGTACTACTGCATCCGCTGCAGCCGGGTTAACCTGGATATTTTTCGATATGGTTCGCGGGAAAAAACCTACTGCAATGGGTACCTGTATAGGCGCCGTGGTTGGTTTGGTGGCCATTACTCCTGCAGCCGGCTATGTTTCTATTCCACATTCACTTGCAATTGGTATCATTTCGGCCGTGGTAAGTAACCTGGTGGTTGAGTGGCGTACCCGCACCTCAATTGACGATACCCTTGACGTATTCCCTTGCCATGGCGTAGGCGGTATGGTAGGTATGCTGTTAACCGGCGTATTTGCCAATCAGAATGTAAACAGCGGCAATACTACCGGTAATGGGTTGTTTTTTGGCCATACCCATTTGTTTTTTGTACAGTGCATAGCATTGGTGGCCGTATCCATCTTTTCGTTTTTCGGGTCCTTGTTGCTGCTGAAAGTTACCGATATGATATCACCTTTACGAGTTTCTGCAGAAGAAGAGGCAATCGGCCTTGATATCAGCCAGCATGGTGAAAAATTATAATTATAAGAAAGATCAGTTAATAACCTATATTGTGCCTGGCCTGTCCGCAAATGCGGACGGGCTTTCTTTTTGGGTGGTTCTTGATTCTATCCTAAACAAGGTTCAATGGTTACTATTAACGGAACATGGTCACTATAGGCGGACCAGGCGGTATGGTCGCCAACTTCCACGGCGGATAGCCTTTTTGCCATGTTTTCCGAAACAAAACAATAGTCAATATGGTAGGGCTTATTCAGATGCCTGTAAAGGTAAAATGTGGGGTGCTCTTCTTTGCCCTGTGTTTGCTGATAATATAAGTGATAAGCACTTTGGATACTTCTATCAGCCAGATATTTCACAACGTTGGAGTGGTTGCCCGCTCTGCGTTTCCTGTCCCAAATGGTATTGCTGTTAAAATCTCCCGCTAGTACTGTGTTTTTCGGTGAAAGTAAATCGTTGTAATAATGAATAGCTTTCCAAACTTGTTCAATATATCTACCATCAGGGTCGGTTGGATTAAAGGCCCAAACTGCAAATAAGTTAAAGTCCGATTCGCCACCGGTTACAGCAATGGGAACGATCGTTTGAAAATCTTTATTATGAACATCTAAAACACTAAGCTTTAGGTCGCCGTAGGAGAGTATCGCAAGCCCTTTATGCTGGTTATTGCCGAACCATAATATATTGGTGGGTTTCGTGGCGCAATTAGTAAATGATAATTTCTCAATACATTCACACTCCTGGATAACTAAAATATCAGGCTTATAAGCTAACAGGAGGTTAGCCTTTTTCCGGAACGCCATGTTGCAGTTCCAGGTGATTATTTTCATAAAAGCATTTAAATATCCCATAAACTTAAACGTTTTATCGGAATTTTACGACGATTTAAAGACGGGCTCCTCAGTTTTTTAAAACTAAAATCATAAAACCAAAACTAACTTTAGTCCAAAAAGTAACTTTAAACAATTTAAAGTTACTTTTTTACGTTTCGGTTCAAAAAGTGCTTTATTTTTGTTTTTTGAGGGTTTTTGTTAAATTTGTACAAATCAAAATGATATGTATAACCTGCAAGTTTCTCCCACAGATGTTCAGACTTCACTAAGGAAGCACGTACTGGCCGATGGATTCGACCTGACTTTTGACATGGAAAAAAGTAAAGGGGTTTATATTTACGATGCTAAATATGACCGTACCCTGCTCGACTTTTTTACCTGCTTCGCATCGGTGCCTTTAGGGTATAATCATCCTAAAATGATCAACGACGAAGTCTTCAAAAAGAACCTGATGCTTGCGGCTTTAACAAACCCCTCCAACTCCGATATCTATACAACCCAGTATGCGGAGTTTGTGGAGACTTTTGCAAGGGTTGGCATACCCCAATATCTCCCTCATGCATTTTTTATCGCAGGCGGCTCGCTGGCTATTGAGAACGCATTAAAAACCGCGATGGACTGGAAGGTGCAGAAGAACTTTGAGAAAGGTTACACAAAAGAAATAGGTTTTAAAGTAATCCATTTTGAACACGCTTTTCATGGCCGTTCGGGGTATACCTTGAGTTTAACTAATACTATACCTGTTAAAACAAAATGGTTTGCCAAATTCGACTGGCCAAGGGTATCTATACCTCAAATAAAATTTCCTTACAGCGATCTTAACCACGAGGATTTGCTCAGAAGGGAAGAGTTATCAATCGCCCAGATCAAAATGGCTTTTGAAGAAAATAAGGATGATGTTTGCGCAATTATTATAGAACCTGTGCAATCTGAAGGCGGCGATAACCACGTGAGGAAAGAGTTTTTAGAGCGCGTAAGAGTTTTGGCTGATGAAAATGAAGCATTGCTTATCTATGATGAGGTGCAAACAGGTGTTGGCCTTTCGGGGAAATTTTGGTGCCACGAGCATTTCGGCGAAAAAGCCCGCCCGGATATTTTAGCTTTTGGTAAAAAAATGCAGGTTTGCGGCATATTGGCAAGCAAAAGAGTTGATGAAGTTGAGCATAATGTGTTTAACGTTTCTTCGCGCATTAACTCCACCTGGGGTGGTAGCTTGGTGGATATGGTGCGTTCTTCCAAAATAATGGAAATTATTGAAGAAGATAATTTATGCGACAATGCGGCCCAAATGGGTGAATATTTACAAAACCAGTTAATTAGTATAGCCGAAAGACACCCTGTGATTAGTAATGTGCGAGGCAAAGGATTGCTGACAGCATTTGATTTCCCTGATAAAACCACCAGGGATAAGTTTATTAAACTGGGGATGGAAAAAAATGTGATGTTCCTGGGTTGTGGTGAACACGCCATACGTTTCAGGCCTGCGCTTATTATTGATCAAAAACATATAGATGAAGGCTTGACAATATTGGAAAATATTTCTGCAATTTTGTAATAAGTGTAAAACTTTTAATACAAACGTTTACTTTATAGTTAAAAGCGCTGATTTACCTGTTTATTTGCATTTCAAATGTCATAATAACGTTAATAAAGTATTGGGGACTTAATATATACTATTTTTTTACCAATACGTACAATATATTTAATTATTATGCGTGTTAAATTTGAGTGGAATAGATAAGTAATTATAAGCTATAATTATTATGAGCAAGCAAATTGAGAAATTAAAAAAACAGCTGGTTGAAATTTCAGAAGTTGTTAATTCATTTAAGTCCGAAGCGGTACAGGTTAAAGTTGTTGAGCGCTTACTGGACATCATGATGGAGTTGGAGAAGACCGATGGTGAAGGTGCCGAAATATTTATTAAAAGAGGATATAAACCAAGGGGAGGCGATGATGTACATTTTTCCTCGGCCCGGGGGCCTAAAAAACCCGGCGCGACAAAGATTTTGAATCAGCTTTTGTCGTCGGATTTTTTTGATACCCGGCATTCAATTTCATCAATTGCAAACTATTGCAAAGATAATTTTGATTCGGATTTTAAAACATCCGAACTTTCGGGTATACTTTTAAAACTCGCCAATGAAAATAAGTTGAGGAGGGAAAGAAGTAACGAGAATAACCGTTTTGAATACGTGAGGGCTTGAGGTAGAGATTAGTGATTAGTGAACAGCGATTAGGCAATATAAAACCTTTTTCTAATCTCCAATCTCTTACCTCCAATCTCTACTTCAAATCAAACAAACTATCCACTCCTAAAGTTTTCCTTGAAGTAAATCCTTCGGCGTATTTTACACGAATACTTTTCCCGAATTCAATGGCCCTTGCCTCTATCCCCTGGATAAAATCAGGTGATGATATATAGGTTTGTGGTTCATCCTCCCATTCGGGATTATGGAATTGGGATCCGTATGCAAGTACACTTTCAATCTTTTTATCCCAGTATGCTGTTACATCAACCACGAAATCAGGCCTGATATGGTAGTCTTGTATAAAATGCAGCACGAGGGCAGGTCGCCATTCCGTCTGCAATTCACCGTTAAGATAAGTTTCAACCTTTCTGAGTCCCGATAAAAATGCCGATGTTTCAACCAATTCATTTGCACGCCCATGATCGGGATGCCTGTCGCGCATGGCATTGGTAATTATTATTTCGGGCTGGAATTTCCTTATCGCTTCGATAACCTTTAGCTGGTATTCACGTGTGTTCTGGAAAAAACCATCAGGCAGGCCTAAGTTTTCCCTCACAGATAATCCGAGAATATGTGCTGCTGCAGCTGCTTCTTTTGTTCGTATTTCAGCCGACCCGCGGGTTCCTAATTCGCCCTGGGTAAGGTCAACTATACCTACTTTTTTTCCTGAGGCAATATGTTTTAAAATAGTTCCTCCACACCCAAGTTCAGCATCGTCAGGGTGTACCGATATTACTAATATGTCTAATTTAATCATGATAAAGTAAAGCTATATTATTCCCCCTTTGCCAATAATTTGGTTATCCGTTTCCGGATTTTTGAAGATAGCGGTTTTGTAAAAGGGTAATAAAAATCAGTTACCAGTCCCGATTTGTCGATCAAAAATTTATGGAAGTTCCACCTCGGCACAGAACTGAACTTGCCGTTTTCTTTTTTGTCCCCAAAAAATTTGTACAGTGGATCCGCGTAAGGCCCGCGTACCCTTATTTTTTCAAAAACAGGAAAATTGACCCGTTGAATTTCGCAAAATTCAGCTAAGGCTTCACCTTCAAGCGGCTCTTGCCCGCCAAAATCATTTGATGGAAATGCAAGTATTTCAAAATCTTTTCCTTCAAATTCTTTCTTTAATTCCACCAGATCCTTTAGCTGGGGTGTAAATCCACATTGGGAAGCGGTATTTACAATTAAAAGGATTTTATCTTTATAGTCAGACAAGCTGATTACTTCACCGTCTAATTTTTGTACATTAAAACGGTAGATGTTGTTATCGATCATTGTTAGTCGTTAGAAGAGCTATAATTTGCCTGGCGCAATATAGTCTCGATATCTCTTTGTTGATCCGGGTCGTAGGTTTCTTTTAAATCATGCCCGAATATTTTAGCAACTGATTGCAGTACGAAAGCATTAAATCCACCCTTTAAGTCTTTTACCATCGCGTAGCTGGTATATCCTGTTTCCCGGTCTATTAATTTTATTAAAATCTCCCCCTGACTAATTGTCAGGTCTTTTATTTCCTTATTAAACAAATCCTTAATTTCAGTTTGGCAGGCATTTATTAACTCTTTTTGTTTGTGGCTGTCGCCTGTTAAAGCGAGATCACGTTGTAACTTCCGGTACCTTTGTCCTGCATAACGGGCATAGGGCAATACCTTCATTACATTATACCTTAAACGTCTGTATTGATCAATATCGGCCTGGCTCTTAAATATACGCGTATCAAATATCACCACATCCGGAATCACTATCCAGGGTAAAAGCTTACCGCTGTCAATAGTCAGGTAAGTTTTAATGGTATCATTTTTGCCCAGAACTAAAGGTGCAGGTTTATGTGCAGACGTATCCGTTTGGGCTTTTAAAGTTCCCAGCGAACAACAAAACAACAACAATAAGCCAATAAATTTCATAATTTTACTTATTACAAAAATAATGCAATTTTTAATGGTATTTGATAATAACCTGCAATTATAATTTTTATTGCAAGTTTATGTTTTTTACGACAGTAATACTCAGAAATGAAAGAGATAGTGATTGATCTGGAAGCAGAGAAGAATGAGATATTAAAGAGATACCGTGCCTTATTGCGTGCATGCAAATCGACTTTGCAAAGAGGCGATAAGCGTATGATACGGAAGGCATTTGATATGGCATTGGAAAGTCATAAGGATATGCGCCGCAAATCAGGCGAGCCTTATATTTACCATCCGATTGCTGTGGCCCAAATTGCCGCCGAAGAAATTGGCTTGGGCACCACATCAATAGTTTGCGCATTGCTGCATGACGTTGTGGAAGATACCAATATGACCCTTGATGATATTGAAAGGGAGTTTGGTAAAAAGGTGGCCATGATCATTGATGGTTTAACTAAAATATCGGGGGTTTTTGGCACTAACAGCTCGTTGCAGGCCGAAAATTTCCGGAAAATGCTACTTACGCTGGCTGACGATGTCAGGGTGATATTGATAAAACTGGCTGACCGCCTGCACAACATGCGGACAATGGAGTTTATGCCCCGCGATAAGCAGCTTAAACTATCGTCGGAAACTGTTTATTTATATGCGCCGCTGGCTCACCGGCTTGGATTGTACGCGATAAAATCGGAATTGGAAGATCTTTCTATGAAATACATGGAGAGGGAAATGTACCAGTCGATAAAAGTTAAACTGAATGAGAAGAAAGCCGAACGCGAGAAATTTATAAGGGATTTTATTGAGCCGGTGCAAAAAGTGCTGGAAGGCCAGGGTTTGCATGCTGATATATATGGAAGGCCAAAATCAATCCATTCCATTTGGAATAAAATGAAGAAAAAGGCAATTCCATTTGAGGAGGTTTACGACCTTTTTGCCATCAGGATCATACTGGACAGCAGCCCTGAGAACGAAAAGGCGGATTGCTGGAAGGCTTATTCAATTGTTACAGATCTGTACAGGCCAAATCCCGACAGGCTGCGCGATTGGATATCATCACCCAAGGCCAATGGCTACGAATCGCTGCATACAACGGTTATGGGGCCGCGCGGGCAGTGGGTTGAAGTGCAGATCCGTACAAAAAGGATGAACGAAATTGCTGAGAAGGGGTTTGCTGCACATTGGAAATACAAAGAATCGTCTACAGACAGCGGTTTGGACCTTTGGGTGCAAAAGATTAGGGAAATGCTTAAAAACCCCGACTCCAATGCGCTTGATTTTGTGGATGATTTTAAAATGAATTTATTTTCTGATGAGATATTTATTTTTACACCTAAAGGCGCCCTTATCCAATTGCCGCTAAATGCCACGGCGCTTGATTTTGCTTTTGAAATACATACCGATGTTGGTGCAAGTTGTATAGGTGCAAAGGTTAACCATAAACTGGTGCCGCTGAACCATAAACTGCAAAATGGCGACCAGGTGGAAATCATCACCTCAAGTAAACAAGTCCCAAAGGAAGACTGGCTTAATATTGTTGTAACAGCTAAGGCAAAAGCAAAAATAAAATCAGCATTAAAAGAGGAAAAGCGAAAAGTTGCCGAAGATGGTAAAGAGATTCTTGAGCGTAAGATGAAATCGTTGAAGATCACTTACAACTCCGAAAATATACATAAACTAAGCTATTACTTTAAACTGCCATCTACCCAGGATCTTTTCTTCAATGTCGCTAAAGGGATTATCGACATGAAGGATCTGAAAGAGTACCAGGCATCGGAAAAGGTAATCGAAAATAAGCCACAGGACAAAATAGAAGCCGACCAGGTACAAAGCCTGATGCGCAACATAAAAACCAAAGACAGCGATATGCTGCTTATTGGAGAAGATTTGCAAAAAATTGACTATAAACTGGCGGCCTGCTGCAATCCTATCCCGGGGGATGATGTGTTCGGATTTATCACCGTGAGCGATGGTATAAAAATACACCGCACCAATTGCCCTAATGCTGCCAAGCTGATGGCTAACTACGGGTACCGTATTGTGAAAGCAAGGTGGACCAATCAGCAGGAACTTGCGTTTTTAACCGGGCTGCGCATTACAGGCATTGATGATGTGGGGCTGATCAATAAAATTACGACCGTAATATCCAATGATTTTAAGGTAAATATGCGCTCAATTACCGTAGATAGCGATAATGGTATTTTCGAAGGCTCCATCATGGTTTATGTAAATGACACCGAACACCTTGATAATTTGATCAGGAAATTAAAAACGGTTAAAGGCGTGACAGGCGTTAATCGTTTTGATTCGGTGATTGAGAAAGCATCTTGAGGGAAGAATCAAGAGATAAGAACCAAGAATCAAGATATTAAGATGTATAACTCTTTGTCTTGACTCTTGGTTCTTGTTTCTGCATTTTATTCATACCTTTGACTTTTAATACGATACCATGTCCCAACAGGAAACCATAGCGATGGTTAAAAAGATTTTCGAAGCCTATCTCGAAAATAAAAGCCTCAGGAAAACACCTGAGCGTTTTGCTATACTCGAAGAAATTTATTCCCGTACAGATCATTTTGATGTAGAGAGTTTATACATCCATATGAAAAACAAAAAATACAGGGTGAGCCGGGCAACAGTTTACAATACGCTGGAGTTACTGGTATCCTGCGATCTGGTTACCAAGCACCAGTTTGGTAAAAACATGGCCCAGTTCGAAAAATCCTACGGTTATAAACAGCACGACCATATTATCTGCATTGATTGCGGAAAGGTTGTAGAATTTTGCGATCCGCGAATTGAGCAAATCCAAAGTATGATGGGCGGCTTGCTTAAATTTGAGATAAAACACCACTCATTGAACCTGTACGGCAATTGTGAGAAATTGCGGGCAGGCTTTTGTGATAGAAAAGCTTAACCAATTCAATCTTTTTCATTTTTATCATGATAGATATATTTATGATGATACCTTTGCGATGAAAAAGGACTTATATTTATTCATTAGGAAATAGAAGATTACTACATAAGATATTAAAAATTAATGGCTGTTGACGTATTATTAGGCCTCCAGTGGGGCGATGAAGGTAAAGGTAAAATTGTGGATGTGCTGAGCGGAGGTTACGACCTGATCGCACGTTTCCAGGGCGGGCCAAATGCAGGCCATACCCTTGAATTTGATGGTAAAAAGTTTGTTCTGAATACCATCCCTTCAGGTATATTTTTTGAAAATACCATGAACCTTATTGGCAATGGCGTAGTTATTGACCCCATTACCTTAAAAAGAGAGATAGATAAATTAAAAGACGCCGGTCATGACCTTTTAGCTAAAGGTAATCTGATGATCGCAAAAAAAGCGCATTTGATATTACCTACGCATCAGTTGCTTGATGCTGCTTCGGAAAGAAAAATGGGTGAAGGCAAGATTGGTTCAACCTTAAAAGGTATCGGACCAACCTATATGGATAAAACCGGCCGTAACGGGTTGCGCATCGGCGATATTACCCTGCCCGATTTTAAAGAGCGTTACCGCAAACTTGCCGACAAGCATGTATCCATGCTGAAAGCGTTGTACGGCGAAGTTGATGATTTTTCGGAACGTGAAAAAGCATTTTTTGAAGCCATTGATTTGATCAACCAATTCCAATTGGTTGACTCGGAACATTTGGTTAACGATTACCTGAAACAGGGAAAGAAGGTTTTGGCCGAAGGAGCCCAGGGCACCATGCTGGACATTGATTTCGGTTCATACCCTTTTGTTACCTCTTCAAACACCACCACTGCAGGGGCTTGTACAGGCCTCGGTATAGCGCCTAATAAGATCGGCGAAGTAATAGGCATATTTAAAGCTTATTGCACCCGTGTAGGCGGTGGCCCGTTCCCTACAGAGTTGAATAACGAAACTGGCGAAGAATTGCGCCGCATCGGTCACGAGTTTGGTGCAACAACCGGCAGGCCGCGTCGTACCGGATGGATTGATTTGCCCGCTTTAAAATATGCCATTATGCTAAACGGTGTTACCCAAATGGTAATGACAAAAGCTGATGTATTGAGTGGATTTGATAAAATTTATGCTTGTACTCATTATAACTATGCCGGTGAAGTAATAGACTATATGCCTTATGATATTTGTTCTATTGACCCGATCCCGGTTTTAAAGGAAATCGACGGATGGAATGAGGATTTAACAGGTATTACCGAATTGTCGCAAATTCCGGCTAAACTTAAGGAGTATATCGACTTCTTGGAGTTGGAGTTAGGGGTGCCTATAAAGTATTTATCAGTAGGTCCTGATAGGGTACAAACATTGGTATTACACTAATTTCTTTGAATTAATTAGATAGAGGCATCCCGGGTAACCGGGATGCCTTTGCAATTTTTTCCAGTGATCAAAAAAATAAACGATCCGCAAAATTTTAAGCTGAAGGCATTGCATTGGGCTTCATCCTGCAAGGTTTTTTGTTACCTTGACTCCAATGGTTTCGTTGATCCATATTCCAAATTTGACTGTTTAATTGCAGCAGGAGCTAAAAACGAACTGGTTGCCAGATCGGGTAAAGCTTTTGATGAATTAGATGCATTCCGAAAAAAAAATCCCGGCTGGCTGCCAGGTTTTTTTGGTTACGATTTGAAGAATGAAACCGAAAACTTGTCATCATTAAATGCTGATAACCTTCATTTCCCTGATTTATATTTTTTTGTTCCGCAATATCTTATCCTGATCAAAGGAAATGAAATTGAAATAATTGCTGATGACCCGCAGCAAGTTTTCAACCTTATTCAAGATCAAACAGTTGATCACGGCGAAGGGCAGCCCGCTTTAAAAATCCAATCGCGGCTTAGCAGGACGGAATATTTAGCTACAATTGCAAAGGTAAAAGAACATATTAGCCGTGGCGATATTTATGTGACCAATTATTGCCAGGAGTTTTTTGCTGAAAACGCTACTATTGATCCGTTGGCCTTTTTTTTGAAATTGAATAAAATTTCCCCAAATCCTTTTTCGGCTTTTTTTAAATGGAATGATCGCTATATCCTTTGCGCATCACCAGAACGTTTCATGGCTAAACGCGGTGAGAAATTAATTTCACAGCCGATTAAGGGCACAGCTAAACGTGGTGAAGATGCAGCTGAAGACGAAATAATTAAGCGGCAACTGCGTGAACATACGAAGGAACAACAGGAAAACGTAATGATAGTTGACCTGGTGCGAAACGATCTTACCAAATCCGCAAAAAAAGGTACCGTTAAAACTGAAGAATTATTTGGCATTTACAGCTTTGAGCAGGTGCATCAAATGATTTCAACTGTGGTTTGCGAATTGGATGCAGGTATTTCGGCGGTACAGGCAATAAAAAACACTTTCCCCATGGGTAGCATGACGGGCGCGCCAAAGATCAGCGCCATGCGTCTGATGGAGCAATATGAACGGAGTCGCAGAGGGGTTTACTCCGGAGCGATAGGTTATTTTAGTCCTGATAATGATTTTGATTTTAACGTGGTGATACGTACGTTGTTGTATGATCAAAAAAGTAAATACTTGTCATTTCAAGCGGGTAGTGCTATTACTTACCACGCCGATGCTGAAAGTGAATATGAAGAATGTTTGCTTAAAGTGAGGGCAATAATGGAAGCGCTGGGCAATTAGACTATTAGCTTAAATTGGCGATTTGGCTACGAAAGCTACAACTCATCTGTAATAGCCACAACTTGATCTGACAGTCGGGTGGTTTTAAAGATTGTCAGATGGAATTTGTGAATATAACCATTTCTCGTCTAAATGCACTGACT
>Ga0316224_1000787_pt1 | contig 40514 bp, 35 predicted proteins | sample TBH18013metaG_FD_206254 | JGI IMG/M metagenome (GOLD analysis project Ga0316224, IMG submission 206254) | Freshwater microbial communities from Trout Bog Lake, Wisconsin, USA - TBH18013 | ecosystem: Environmental > Aquatic > Freshwater > Lake > Hypolimnion/Profundal zone | place: USA: Wisconsin... | reverse complement strand
AATGTAGAAGATGTGCTCCGGCTTTGGATTTTATTTCTATGTCCGCCGGAGATGATTGATTATGAGCGCACTGACGCCAAAACAATCGCACTAAAAATTTAAACTAGGAAAATTGTCGTGTACAGAGGGCTAAATTGAAAAAACGGGCGTTTTCTTGATGGCCATCAGCAAAAACATAAGTTGCAGGGCTGTATTGCCCTTTTTGTTTAGGTGATGCTTTGCCTAAAAAACTGATCAGAACATGGGCCATATTTTTTTAACTCCAGATGTTAGTTGCTTTAGCATGGTAGATTGTTATTTTTGTTAGAGCAATAGCGTATAAGTTTTAGTTTCTTTTTCGTCTAATGCCGTTGATCTCAATTGCGCTCTATTAAACCTGGAAAACAACAAGTTGTCTTGGTTAACAAATTTGTTGGCAGCACGTTTTTGAAGCAGCGAGCGGGGGATGTTATTGATGGCTTATGTTTGGGGTTTTGTCTATACTGATGCAATTCGCATTGGATGAGGGTTCCTGATTAGCAAAATGCTTCAGCCTTTCTTTTGGATCGGCCCGGGTGTGCCGAAATAATGCGTATAATCTCGGTGCCGTCCTCAAATAAATAATACCCCATCATCATTCGCGCGCGCCAAATCGGTTTTGGCGTTGGTTTTAAACAAACGATAAATCGTTAGCTTATCTTCTTCATTTTGCAAGCAAGGTTGCAGTTTTAGTTGTAAGTCTTGTAGCTCGGTATTGCTTAATTCCGCTTCAAATACCGAATACTGCACGGGCATAGCCAGGTCACTTAATAATCGATGCACCTTGCGCCAGCGTTTGGCATCGGTAATATCATAACAAATTAAGAATTTTCGTTTTTCAGCCATGTGTTTTGCTCCGCCTGCAACAGATTAACCAGCTGCAACGCATAGCGGCGCAGCAAGCGTTTGATGGGTTTAATGGTCATAAAAAACTGCTTATAAAAAATCGGTTTGCCAAGATTGGTTAACAAACACGCCTGGCCTTCTTGGTGAAAATGGTCGGCTCGTAAAGTTTGCTGGGCAAATAGCCGCCATATCCATTTATCCAGGTAGGGGCGTAGTGGTTCAATCACATCACAAGCCAGAGATTCACGGCCATAAGATAACTGGTGATAAAACCCTAAGGCCGGATCTAGGCCATATATTTTCAGGGCGTTGACGGCTTCGTGGTGCAGCAGGGTGTAAGACAGCGACAAAATGGCGTTCACCGGGTCTTCCGGTGGCCGGCGGTTACGGTTGGTAAATTGCCAGCCGGGGCTGAACAGCTGGGTGTAGGCTTTAAAATAAACCATGGCCGCCGCGCCTTCTATGCCGTTTAACTGGGCGATATTCCGGCAGGTTGGCCCGGATAAACGGCTGATGGGCTCGTCTAGCTGTTGCATCGCTTGAAACAGCGTATGTCTTAAATCAGCGCGGGTTTGTAAGGCGTATTGCAATAGGCCACGTTGCCGGCTGATTTTTAATGCTACCAGGCGGGTGGCAAACGGCAGGCAAAATGTTGGACGAAGCAGGCATTGGTATTGCGCCATTCGCCGCAGGCTGTCGCCGTGACCACTACCTTGCAGAGTAGCGGTACGTTTGGGTAGGCGGCAATTTAATACCATCAGCGAGATATGCTGTTCGGCGATGACGCCCAAGACGCCGGCGATGATAGTCACTTGCGGGGATACAATCACCCGTTCCAGTTGTTTAAGCGGCACGGTGTTAATGCGTTTGCCTTCACGGTATACGGTTAATTGGCCGCCTTGGTAATGCAGTTCGGTATGGTCTTTGTCGAGTATCAGCGTTTTCATGTTTGGCCCGCCGGAGTAAGGGTGGGTTTATTTAACGCGGTATTCGGCGGTTTGTCTGCCTTAACAATTTTGTTAGGGAGTTCCTTAGGAATAGGGATGGGTTTCAAATTTGTAACTATTCAGCGCCGCTTCATCAAAGCGGTTTGCTATGGGCGGCTGATTTTAAGATTATGATGTGCCAACCGGCGGCGCATCATTCCTCAAGAGGCTTTTATCGGCAAAGCACAGGCTTTGTTTAATGTCATTAATCCTGCGCATCCACTCAGCCGTTAGACCACCTTGCCGGTTGTGGGCTTTAAATTGATGCGCCGCCCGTTGGTTGGCACATCCTACCTTTTGATTTAGCCATTCCTCAGAACCGTAGGGCGGGTTAGTTGCGCGTGATAGCTTAAAATATTGGCGCAAAAACAAACCCGCAACGTAACCCGCCGGGTTGCTGATGTGTTTTAAACACGGCGTGAGCTGATTAAAAGCTTGGCGGGTTACGCTGTGCGATTGTGGTGGCAACTATGAACCCGAGGTTATCGCGCACAGCTAACCCGCCCTACGGCCCTATCGTTGGCGATAGCAGCCCTGAAACAGAACCGTAGGGCGGGTTAGTTGCGCGTAATAGCTTAAAATATTGGCGCAAAAACAAACCCGCAATGTAACCCGCCGGGTTGCTGATGTGTTTTAAACACGGTGTGAGCTGATTAAAAGCTTGGCGGGTTACGCTGTGCGATTTTGTGGCAACTATGAACCCGAGGTTATCGCGCGCAGCTAACCCGCCCTACGGCCCTTAATCCCTTCGGAACAGGGATAGGTTTCTAATCAATAGATTTGATCCAGGCCTTAGCTACAATACAGTCTTAATCCCTTCGGAACAGGGATAGGTTTCTAATCCCAAGGAAAATTGATACTATGAAACTAAGATGCGTCTTAATCCCTTCGGAACAGGGATAGGTTTCTAATTAATCAAATCCCCTATAACTTTGTGAGGGTACATGTCTTAATCCCTTCGGAACAGGGATAGGTTTCTAATTTACCTCCTGGGGCATCTCTGGGCGTGCCGATAAGTCTTAATCCCTTCGGAACAGGGATAGGTTTCTAATGCAAGGAAGAAGGAAAACAAGTAAGCGCAAGGCAGTCTTAATCCCTTCGGAACAGGGATAGGTTTCTAATAGGAATATTTTTCCCCAGGTTACAATGAAAGAGGTCTTAATCCCTTCGGAACAGGGATAGGTTTCTAATCTTATCGCGACTCAGCCTCTTGCAGCGGCAAAAGTCTTAATCCCTTCGGAACAGGGATAGGTTTCTAATATTAAAAGTTACGCCTTCTGCTATATTAACTCCAGTCTTAATCCCTTCGGAACAGGGATAGGTTTCTAATGTGCTAAAAAGTTTTATAGGTGAGTCAAAAAACGTCTTAATCCCTTCGGAACAGGGATAGGTTTCTAATTAAAATAATCACGCCAGCGAATTTTGTTATTATGTCTTAATCCCTTCGGAACAGGGATAGGTTTCTAATGTATCGCTAAGGCGGCTAAGTATACAGGACTGCAGTCTTAATCCCTTCGGAACAGGGATAGGTTTCTAATCCCAACGTTTATGCCTATCGTACACTGCCCTTCGTCTTAATCCCTTCGGAACAGGGATAGGTTTCTAATCCCAACGTTTATGCCTATCGTACACTGCCCTTCGTCTTAATCCCTTCGGAACAGGGATAGGTTTCTAATAACACAATTATAGATAAAAAAATTCTGGCTGAGTCTTAATCCCTTCGGAACAGGGATAGGTTTCTAATTTAATGATTCGGAACAGCGTTAAATCCGAGCAATGTCTTAATCCCTTCGGAACAGGGATAGGTTTCTAATATCACTGAAAAGTTGCAGTCTTTCGGCATGATGGTCTTAATCCCTTCGGAACAGGGATAGGTTTCTAATGGCTATCCGGTAAAATCCAATATCTTTCATTGGTTTACAGGTACCCTTATAACCGTTTAATTTTAAAGCTGTTTTTGTTTTCATCTCCAATTTTGCCTAGCCGGTTGAAACAGGCTTACTTTAGCATATAAAACAATCAATTGATAAAACTTAAAGTCAACAATTTAAAAAAGACAGCATTCAATTTTTAGCTTCTTGGGCGACAATCTGCCGTGTTGATCTATTTTGCATTGACAGCATCAAGATTTATCGCAGCCTAAGTGCCGAGCTGGGGCTCAGTGTTCCCCGGTTGGCTGCTTTCGGCGGAAAAATAGCTGATTTGATTTTCGGTTAAGGCAATCGCATAGTGCAGGTTGTTGTTTTTGCCGGTACTTTGCACAATAAATGCTTTAGCACTTTTTTGGCCTAATGCTTTTTCAAATTCTTGCTTTATTTTGCTGATGCGTTCAGACATCCATTGGTTTTGCATGCCACCCTCCACTAGTAGTTTTTGCGTGCGCGTTATTTCTTTGGGATGATACGTTTGTTGGTATAGAACCAGATACTCGGCGGCATACTCGTGGTTGTTATCGGCTGGAGTACGCTTGGTGCTGACGCCATTCAACGAACGTTCCAGCAGCCATAAATAAAACACAAAGTGAATCTCGGATAATTTAATTTGCACGTCATCCACCCAAAGGGTTTTCGAGTTGTTATCAATTTGCAGCTTAGGTTCTGTTTCTATCCGGCGGGCAAATTTAATACTCTCGTTAAAACTGGTTTTGCCGGTGAGTAAATGATGAGGAATCCCGCCGCGCATTCGCACAAACGGAATTTCCGCCAACATCACTTCGGCGGCTTGGGCGTCCAAAGCTTGGCCCTGCTTGTCTTGAATAACGCGGCTATCCGGGGTGGGGTAAAAAAAGTCTTTTAGGCTTTCATATCTATCGGTTACCAATACATGGGATAGTCTATCCTGGTTTCTGCCGTATAAACTCAGGGCATAACCCAAATAATAGCCCATGGTTTTGCGGCCGCCGGCAATGGACACATGCAAGGCGCTATTGTCATCTTCTGTGAGTAATCTGACGGTTTCGGTAATAAAGTCGGCTGCGGCTTCGTTTTGTTCAGGGGTTTTAATATCGTTTAACAAATTGCCTTGCTTATCCTGGATAATATGAATGTTTTCTTCAGGAAAGTGTATATTAGTCAGTTGATAATCCTGGCAAAATGCTAAAAACTTGCCGGTCTTGGCGTGTAACAATAATAGCCGGGCTTCTGCGGCGCCGGATAGGGTGGTAATGAGGTGAATATCGGTTGGAATAAAAGGATTTTGTTGATTAATCGCCAAACTATACAGCGTTTCGGTCACAATTTGCGGTGACATGCCGCTAACGGCCAATAAAATTCTTTTAGGGTATTTGTGTGGTTGCTTCATAGTTTTGGCTTGGGCAATCAGTGCCGTTACTTCGGATAAGCGGCTATTAAACACGGAACGTGACAATTTGTCTTGGTTAACAAATTTGTTGAGCAGGTTTTAGCCGTTGAAGCGGCGGTTTTTTATTCAGGCAGATCGCAATGGGTCGATGTTCATTGTTAATGCCTTCCATCTGTCGTCTATGATACGTCCACACTCGGCCATTAACTTTACGAGTGCCCGCAAGCATTCGGTATAATGCCCGCATTTTGATTGTCAACGGAACCAGGTTTGTGAAAGCGCACTACCAGAAAGTGACTGTTTTAGCCCCAGCCAGATTGCATATGGGCTTTATTGATTTAAGCGGCCAGCTAGGGCGCGAGTTTGGCAGCATAGGCCTGGGGCTGGAGGATTTAAACACTCAGCTGAGCTTGGCGGCGGCTAAGGTATTAACCGTCTCCGGCCCGGCGGCGGAACGGGCGCTAAAATGCACCCGTCGTCTGTGCGAGGCGCTGCAAGTGCCGGATACGTTGAACATTGAGATTACCAACGCCATCCCTGAACACGTTGGCTTGGGTTCCGGTACGCAAATGGCGTTGGCGATAGGCATGGCTTTGAATGCTTTTTATCAGTTGGGCCTGACGGTTCGCGATATTGCCCAATTGGCCGACCGTGGCGCACGTTCCGGCATCGGCATCGGCGTTTTTGAAAAAGGCGGATTGGTGTTGGATGGCGGTCGCGGCCCACAGACGGTTACGCCGCCGTTATTGGTGCAAATGGCAGTGCCGGCGGATTGGCGGTTTATTTTGGTGTTCGATCAGCGCGGTCAGGGTTTGCACGGTGAGCAGGAAGTCCATGCGTTTAAGCAGTTACCGCCGTTTCCACGTAGCGAAGCGGAGCGTTTGAGTTATCTGTTGTTAATGCAGGCGCTGCCGGCGTTGGCGGAAGCGGATTTGCCGCGCTTTGGCGAGGTAATCAGTGCGCTGCAAATTGCTGTCGGCGAGCATTTTGCCCCGGTGCAAGGCGGTATGTTTACCAGCTCGGAAGTGGCGGCGGCAATGGCTTATTTAGCCGGGCAGGGCGCGGTGGCGATTGGCCAGACTTCTTGGGGGCCAACCGGTTTTTGCGCGGTAGACGGGCCACAGCGAGCCGCTGAACTGGTTTGGCAATTGCAACAGCGGTTTGCTGACTCGCATTTGAGTTTTATGGCCGTTGCTGCTCGTCATCAGGGTGGGGAGCTGACGGTAGAATAATTTATATATAAGACTGTATGGACCGCGTAGCCTCGATGAAACACAGTGTGCGAGGAATTCAAAGCCGACATCCTCGATTCCGCGTTGCTTCATCGAGGCTACGGTGAGTAGTTACGCTTATTCGTTAATCACCAGTTCGGCGCTATCGCTAAGCTGTTGATTGTCTATCCAGACGGCGCGGATTTTGTCGCCTTTAACCACGCCTTTTAAACGGAAGCTAAAAAACGGATTTTTGGCGATGCTGCCGGCCATATCAACATCGATAACGGTTACTTCATTTAATTGGATGGTTAATTGTTCGATAAAATGTGCCGGAATCAATTCCCCGCTAACCGCATCCCGATTCCGGCCATTTTCCATCGGATGGCTAATCAGCACCCGGATTTCTGTACTGTCCGCCAGAGGCTGGCTTCTTAATTTAATGCTGGACATGGCGGCAAGGCAAGCAGTAGCGATAAGCTGATAGAATAGCAACTTCTCATACAGACCAATCATTTTTTGATGCCAGGCTTTATTAACCCCAAGCAATCCAGACTCGGATGAGTCATTACTTATTGGAACTGGCAGCGATGCTGCTGATCATTTTGCTTGCCGCCGAACTGTTTACCAATGCTCTGGAGCATTTAGGCGAAAAACTGCATATTTCCGAAGGCGTGACAGGTTCTTTGTTCGCGGCATTGGGTACGGCGCTGCCGGAAACCTTGGTGCCGTTGCTGGCTTTGTTTGCCGGCACTAAAAACGCCAATCTTAACCAGGAAATCGGCGTAGGGGCTATTTTGGGCGCGCCGCTCATGTTGTCCACCTTATCCACTTGTCTAATGGCGGTGTCGATATTGCCCAAACGCGGTTTGCGGGGCCATGTCAGCCCGGAGCGCAGCGGCTTTTTGCGTGATCTGCATTTTTTTCTGTTTGCCTTTAGCGTGGCGGCGCTGGCGATGTTTGTGCCGCAGCAATGGCCGTATGCCCGGCAAGCGCTGGGCGGGCTGTTGGTGATGATTTATCTGTTGTATATGGTATTAACGATACGGGCCTCCAAAGCTTTGGTGGCGGAGGGTAACGGCACTGCAGCGGATGAAAAGATGTTTTTATCCCGGATAGGCTTGCCCTGCAATGGTTGGACCATTATGTTGCAGCTGTCGGGTGGATTGGCCTTACTGGTTTATGGCGCGGAAGGGTTTATTGACGGCATAGAAGGGGTGTCGGGTTTAATCGGTATCTCGGCGTTGCTGTTGTCCTTGTTAATCATCCCCATTGCTACTGAATTGCCGGAAAAACTCAATAGCATTCTCTGGATCAGACGCGGCAAAGACACGCTGGCTTTTGGTAATATCACCGGCGCAATGGTGTTGCAAGGCACTTTGTTGCCTGCCATCGGCATTACTTTAACGCCTTGGCAACCCCGTATCGAGGTGTTGAGTGGGGTGTTGGTCACTTTACTGGCCGTGGTCTGGCTGCGGCTTAATGTCCGGCGGCAAGGTTTGGGGGTATGGGCCTTAATGGTCAATGGTTTGCTGTACTTGGCATATCTGCTGATTACCCTTAAGCGATAAAAAGCGGCTGGTGCGATTTGATGCGCTTACCGAGTGTCAAAATATCCTATACAGTCCGTCTATTGACGCTGAATAGTTACACTTTATTTATCTTGAGCATACATGAAACGACTTTTTTTACTGATACTCCTGATCTGGCAACAACAGCTTAAGTTGTATGCCTCGGCAGCGTTGATTGGCGCTGTGATCGGCATTTTTTTATTAGCCCCCAGTTATGATTACATTTACGCCCGCGAGCAAGCCGCCTCGCCGTTATCGTCGATTGTTTATGTGATCGTGCAGCTAAAAGAGATGCTGATGGGGCGGATTTCGCATGACAATTTCATGCTGATTTTGTTTTATGCGGAAATCGGCGCCATGCTGGGCTTGGTGTCGTTGGGGCTTTATAGTTTTATTCATAAGCGTTTGCAGCGTATCGATCAATTAAAAACGGAACTGGATAAGGATTTGCCGTCTATTATTCGGCAAGGGGAGGGGCCGTATCTGGAGTTTAAATCGTCGTTACGCTGGGATTATGCCGAATCACGGATCAATAGAAGCCTGGAAAGCGTGGTGCTTAAAACCCTGGCCGGTTTTCTGAACAGTTCTATTGGCGGCACTTTATTAATAGGCGTGGCCGATAATGGCGAGCTTTTAGGCTTGGAACAGGATTATCAAACCTTAAAAAAACCGAATCAGGATGGTTTTGAACAAGCGGTAATGACCGCTATTTCCAGCAATCTCGGTGCCGACCTGTGCCCTTTTGTGCATGTGCTGTTTCATGTGATCGACAACAAGGCGGTTTGCCGCTTGATTGTTTCCCCTGCCAATAGGCCGGTGTTTCTGGATCAGGGTAATAACCCCAAGTTTTTTGTCAGAACCGGCGGCGGCACCCGGGAATTAAATATTCAAGAAGCGTTGGCTTATATTCCAGGGCGGTGGAAGTGGCAGAAGTAGAGCATTGGTCACTATTTAGGGTATAAGTCAGCATACAGGCGTGATCATGAACGATAAAGATATCATCTCCAAGCAATTGCTGAAGCGGATGACGCTGGGTATGGCTAGGATATTGCTGGGTTTGGATATTACCGATTTGGAGCTTATAGAAACCGATCAGCAGAGAGTGGAAGAACGGCGAGCAGATTTGGTGGCCAAAGTGCAAGAGCAGGGCTGCGAATATATTCTGCATATCGAAACCCAAAACGATAATCAAGCCATCATGCCTTGGCGGATGTTGCGTTATTTGACCGATATACGTTTGGCGCATCCAGTTTTTAAAGTCAAACAATATTTGATTTATATAGGCCGGGCCAGATTGACAATGGCCGCCGGCATAGAAGAAGCGCAGCTAAGCTACCAGTATCAAGTGCTGGACATGCATAGGATAAACTGCGAGACTTTATTTGAACAGGATACCCCGGAAGCCTTGGTGTTGGCGATACTCAGCGATTTTCGCGATTACAGTAGTCGGGAAGTGGTACATCGTATCTTGCAACGCTTACAAGAACTGACCGGCAGCAATGAAGCGGCTTTTAGAGATTATTTGCTGATGCTGGAAATTTTATCCAGTAACCGAGATTTAAAACAAATTCTACAAGAGGAAGAAAGTATGTTGAGCCAAGTAAAATATAGTGATCTGCCTTCTTATGGGTTAGGGATGGCGCAAGGCATAGAGCAGGGCATAGAGCAGGGCATAGAGCAAGGCCTAGAACAGGGAATAGAACAAGGCCTAGAGAAAGGCCTAGAGAAAGGCCTAGAGAAAGGCCTAAAGCAGGGTATCCAACAAGGTTTGCAACAGGGTAGGCAGCAAGGTATTTTGCAAGGTGAAGCCTTGATGCTGCAAAATTTGTTGCAACTTAAGTTTGGCGCTATCCCGGACAAAATCTTGCAACGCATACAATCTGCAGATTCAGAAGAATTGTTACGTTGGTCGGCCGGTATTTTGAGCGCTGATAGCCTTACTGAAGTTTTTACTGAAGTTTTTACTGAGCATTAATATCATTTCCGGTAAAGCTTTAGTCACCTAATTACACTTTATGTTATTTTCCTTTGTCACGCGCCTTTGCGCGCGCTCCGTTTGGGTGAAAGTTCACCTGTATCTTGCCTTAAGCTTGGGTTTGTTGTTTGTGTTGATGGGCTTAACCGGCAGTTTGGGTGTTTATCGCGACGAGTTGGACGAGTGGCTTAATCCGGCGCTGCAAATCGAGCAGCCGCAGGGCGCTATGCTGTCACCGGATAAAATTATCGCCGCAGTGCGGGCGGCGCATCCTAACCGGCACGGGGTTTGGACGCTGGAGATGCCGCGCACCACGCATGGTGCGCTGGTGGCATGGTTTGATAAGCCGCGCGAAACGGTAGGGGAGTTTTATGCGCCATTAATGGTGGCAGTCAATCCGTATACCGGCGAGGTGTTAAGCAGTCGTTTATGGGGGCGGACGCTAACCACCTGGGTGCTGGATTTGCATACTCAGCTACAATTGGATGGCTGGGGGCGGAAACTGACCGCGGCGATAGCGGTGTTTTTGTTGATCTCCACAGCCAGCGGTTTGTGTTTGTGGTGGCCGGGCTGGGCGGGTTTGCTTGGCGCGTTGGCCGTGCGCAGCGATGCCGGCTTAATGCGATGGTTGTTTGATCTGCATCGTTTATTAGGTTTAGCCGGCGGCGGATTTTTGTTGCTGCTGGCGTTTACCGGCTTTCATTTGGCGTATCCGCCCTTGCTGGAAACGCTAACCGCTTCGGCAGGCATGGGGCATGGCGGCGATGAAGGGCCTAATGTGCACAGCAGCGGGGTGCCGAATAATCGGCCGGTCGGTTTGGCGGAAGCAGTGCTGGTGGCGCGTGGCTTATTTCCCAGTGCCGAAGTCAGGCGTATTTCCACACCGCTGGGGGAAACCGGCACCTACCGGATCAATTTACGCCAGCGTAGCGAAATCAATCAGCATCATCCGATGACCACGGTATGGGTGGATCGCTGGAGCGGCCAGATCCGGGATGTGCGTAATCCGGTGCAATTTTCCGGCGGACAGCTATTTACCGCCTGGCTATGGCCTTTACACACCGGCGAGGCCTTGGGCGACAACGGACGGCTGTTGTGGTTTTTGGTCGGCTTAATGCCGCTGTTGCTGTATGTCAGTGGTGTGTGCCATTGGCTGCATAGGTGCGGAGTTATTCAGGATAGAGCGTTGGATTTTCCGGGGTTAAGGCAAAAAATTTACTTAGGGCTAGAGCGGTTATGGCAGCTGTGCCGGCAAGGCTGGCGCTGGTTAAAGCCGCAGTTGTTGGCGGTGCTGGCCTGGGGTTTGCGGAAACTGAAAGACAAGGGCCGTAGGGCGGGTTAGTTGCGTCAAAGCGTTTGATATAAAAGACAAAACTCTATTCGCAACGTAACCCGCCGGGGTAGCAGACGCGCTGACGGTAAAAGCGGTTAGCCTCTTAAAGGTTTGGCGGGTTACGCGATGCTAACCCGCCCTACGTGCTGAAAGACAAGTTAAACAGGTGAATTAAGCGCTAAACTTAGCTTTTAAATTAAATGGTAGGATGTGCCAAGCAACGGGCGGCGCATTAATTAAAGCGTATGCCGGCAAGGTGGTCTAACCGCCTAAATTAAAGTTTGAGTCGTACTGGAATAAGTGACAGCATCATGAAAAGGTTTTCCGATCAAGAATTGTTGGCTTTGCTGGATTCGATTGAATCAGATCGAGTTGAACGTAAAGAATCATTTAAAGGCGATGTGCCTAAAAAAGCCCGTCAGGCAGTCTGTGCTTTTGCCAATGATTTACCTAATCACAATCAACCCGGCGTGTTATTTATTGGTGCTAAAGACAATGGTGAACCGTCTAAATTGGAGGTGACCGATCAGCTGTTATTGGCGCTGGCTGATATAAAAACCGATGGTAATATTTTGCCCCTCCCGGTGCTGTCGGTGGAAAAAAGGCTGTTAAAAAATGCGGAAATGGCTATTGTCACCGTCATGCCTTCCGACATGCCGCCAGTAAAGTTTGAAGGGCGTATCTGGATACGCACCGGCCCACGCCGTTCCCTGGCTAACGAACAGGAAGAGCGTATTCTCAGTGAAAAAAGAAGATACAAAAACATTCCGTTCGATATTTATCCGATACCTTCCGCCAAAATAACCGATCTTTCCAAGGTCATTTTTGAAAACGAATTTCTGCCTGCCGCTTTTGCAGCGGATGTATTGGAAGCGAATAACCGCAGCTATCAGGAGCGTTTGGCATCCTGCAAGATGATCGTTTCGCCAGAGGATACTACGCCTACAGTGTTGGGTTTGCTGGCTATAGGTAAAAACCCGCAGGATTTTTTACCGGGAGCTTACATTCAGTTTTTGCGCATTGACGGTACGGAATTGGCAGATCCAGTAATTGATGAAGAAGATATGCGCGGGGCAATGGTGGAGATACTGCGGCGCACCGAAGAAAAACTAAAAGCGCATAATCGGACAGCTATCGATATTACTTCGCAGCCTATCCATCTAAAAGAGACACCTTATCCAGCCGCCGCCTTTCAACAGCTTTTATATAATGCCGTATTGCATAGAGCCTACGAAAGCACTAATGCGCCAGTTAGGGTGTATTGGTTTAATGATCGGATAGAAATATCCAGCCCAGGTGGGCCTTACGGCAATGTCACGATAGATAACTTCGGCAAACCTGGTATGACTGACTACCGTAACCCTAATATCGGCGATGTCCTTAAAACCTACGGTTTTATTCAAGCCTTTGGCAGAGGAATTGCCATAGCCAGAAAAGAGTTGCAAAAAAATGGCAATCCAGAGCTGGATTTCGAGATTAATCAAAGCGCGGTGGTTTGCATCATCAGGGGTAAACCATGAATCCGCCGGTATTGACATTTTTTAATAATAAAGGCGGAGTTGGTAAAACCTCCTTGATTTATCATCTGGCCTGGATGTTCGCCAGTCTGCATAAGCGGGTAGTGGTGTTAGACCTGGATCCGCAGGCGAATATGACGGCGGCTTTTTTCGATGAAGAGCGCATAGAGGCGCTTTGGTGCAGCAAAATACCTGGCTCTACCATTTTTCAATGTGTTAAACCTTTAACAGGTGTCGGCGATATAGCCGCGCCCGTGTTGCAATCCATAGCCAATGATCTGTATTTGCTGCCGGGCGATGTTAATTTATCCGGTTACGAAGACGCATTGTCAAACGAATGGCCCGGCAGCATGGGTGACAATAATCTCTATCGGCCCATGCGGATATTAAGCTCATTCTGGCAAGTCATGCAAATGGCCGCCGCCAAAGTACAGGCAGACATCATCCTGGTCGATATTGGGCCTAATCTTGGGGCGATCAATCGCTCAGTGCTGTTGGCGACAGACTATGTGGTAATTCCACTCGGTGCCGATCTGTTTTCCTTGCAAGGCTTGAAAAATCTGGGGCCCACCTTAAAGAGCTGGAAAAACCTCTGGCAAAAAAGGCTGGATAACTGGCAAGTGAGTCAAGAGCTGCAAGCCTACCCGGATTTTCACTTGCCGCAAGGCAGAATGCAACCCATAGGCTATCTCTGTCAGCAACACGGCGTTCGCTTGGATCGACCGGTTAAAGCCTATGATAAATGGGTTAATCGTATTCCCAACACCTATCGAGAATCGGTGTTAGTTGAGCCGATTGACGACAGCATCAAACAGGCCGATGACCCTTACTGCCTTGCCACCATCAAGCACTACCGCAGCTTAATCCCGATGGCACAGGAACATCGCAAACCCATTTTTAACCTGACTTCCGCAGATGGGGCCATAGGCAGTCATGCCAACGCCGTGCAGGACGCCAAAAAGGACTTTAAACAATTGGCGGAAAAAATCGCTGAAAAAATAGGGGTGGCGCTTTGAGAAATTATGTTACCGGTTCTATGTGATTTTCAGTTTCAGTTTGATTGTACAATGATAAGCAAAATTCGATGCATAGCGGATATTGAAAAGTTGTGGTTGTAGGTTGGGCTGAGCAGGGCGAAGGGCCGTAGGGCGGGTTAGTTGCGTCAAAGCACTTGATGTAAAAGACAAAACTCTATTCGCAACGTAACCCGCCGGGGTAGCAGACGCGCTGACGGTAAAAGCGGTTAGCCTCTTAAAGGTTTGGCGGGTTACGCGATGCTAACCCGCCCTACGTGCTACGACCTTTGTTATTCAGGAGCTTGGATGCGATAAAAAGTATCCGGCAAATTTATATTGCAAATAAATGAAAAAACACTTGCATAAAAACTTAACATCGCTATAATTAGCGGCTCGAACGATAGACTTTAGGCGTGTAGCTCAGTTTGGTTAGAGCACCACCTTGACATGGTGGGGGTCGGTGGTTCGAGTCCACTCGCGCCTACCAAAACAGAGTAAAGCACCGCAAGACGGTGCTTTTTTTATTGTGGAATCGAAAATGCCCGTAATTACATTACCCGACGGCTCGCAGCGTCAATTCGATCAAGCAGTTAGCGTCATGGATGTCGCCAAGTCTATTGGCGCCGGTTTGGCAAAAGCAACCTTGGCCGGTAAAGTGGATGATAAGCTGGTTGATGCCGGCACACTGATTACCGGTGATGCCCATCTGCAGATTATTACCGCCAAAGATCAAGATGGCGTCGATATTATTCGCCATTCCACCGCGCATTTGCTGGCGCAAGCGGTTAAGCAACTATTTCCCTCGGCGCAAGTCACCATCGGGCCGATGATAGAAAACGGCTTTTATTACGACTTTGCCTACGAGCGCTCGTTTACGCCGGATGACTTGGCCGCTATCGAAAAGAAAATGCAAGAGCTGGCCGCGCAAGACATCAGCATTAATCGCTCGCTATTGTCCAGAGACGAAGCGGTGCGGTTTTTCAAAGGGCTGGGTGAGAATTACAAAGCTGAAATCATTGAATCGATTCCAGTTAATGAAGATTTATCGCTGTATCAACAGGGCGATTTTACCGATTTGTGCCGCGGCCCGCATGTGCCCAGCACGGGTAAATTAAAAGCCTTTAAATTGATGAAAATCGCCGGCGCGTATTGGCGCGGTGATGCCAAAAACGAAATGCTGCAACGCATTTACGGCACCGCCTGGGGTGACGCCAAAGAACTGGCCGCGTATTTACACCGCTTAGAAGAAGCCGAAAAACGCGATCACCGCAAAATCGGCAAGGCGCTGGATTTATTTCATGCGCAAGAAGAAGCGCCCGGCATGGTGTTCTGGCACGAAAAAGGCTGGAATATTTATCAGCAGGTTGAGCAATATATTCGCCAAAAACTGCGGGTTAACGGCTATCAGGAAGTTAAAACGCCGCAAATCGTTGATCGCAGTTTATGGGAAAAGTCCGGGCATTGGGATAAGTTCGGCGATATGATTTTTACCACCCATTCGGAAAATCGCGATTACGCGGTTAAACCGATGAACTGCCCTTGCCATATTCAGATTTACAATCAAGGCATTAAAAGCTACCGCGATTTGCCGATCAGGCTGGCGGAGTTCGGTTCCTGTCACCGCAACGAACCGTCCGGCACGCTGCATGGTATTATGCGGGTCAGAAACTTTGTGCAGGATGATGCGCATATTTTCTGTACTGAAGATCAGATTCAGGCTGAAGTCGCCACCTTTATCGATCTGCTGTTTACCGTATACAAAGATTTTGGTTTTGAAGAAGTGCTGATTAAATTGTCCACCCGTCCGCAAAACCGGGTAGGCGACGACGCCGTTTGGGACAAGGCTGAAAATGCCCTGGAACTGGCGCTGAACACCAAAGGTCTGGACTGGCAGTTACAGCCGGGCGAGGGCGCATTTTACGGGCCTAAAATAGAGTTTTCCTTAAAAGACTGCATAGGCCGGGTTTGGCAGTGCGGTACGATACAGGTCGATTTCTCCATGCCGGAAAGACTGGGCGCGGCATATATCGGTGAAGACAGCGCCAGACACACACCGGTGATGTTGCATAGAGCCATATTGGGTTCGTTGGAGCGTTTTATCGGTATTTTGATCGAGCAACATGCCGGGAATTTTCCATTATGGCTGGCTCCGGTGCAGTTGATGGTGCTGAATATTACCGACCGACATGCCGAATATGCTGAGCAGGTGCGGGCCGAACTTGAAAAACAAGGTTTTAGAGTCAAAATTGACTTGAGAAATGAGAAGATAGGCTTTAAAATTCGTGAGCATTCCATGCAGCGTGTGCCGTATCTTTTAATTATCGGCGACAAAGAATTGGAAAGTCACGCTGTCACGCTACGCAGCCAGCAGGGCGATGATCTTGGAAGTCTGTCACTCAACGAGTTGGTTGAACGCCTAAAAACCGAGATTGCGGACAGGATATAATAACAACGTGGAGGATTAGGGTATCAGCTCTAAAAAAGATGCAACGCGCTTAAACACCGAAATTACCGCTAGACGGGTCAGGGTGATAGGCGCAGAAGGTGAACAAGTTGGTGTTGTTTCAATAAACGAAGCGTTACAGCTAGCCTACGATGCAAACATGGATCTGGTCGAGATTTCGCCCAATGCAGATCCACCTGTTTGTAAAGTCATGGATTACGGCAAGTATCAGTTTGAGCTTAACAAAAAACTGCAAGCCGCCAAGAAAAAGCAAAAGCAAATCCAGATCAAGGAAATCAAATTCAGACCTGGTACCGAGGAAGGTGACTACCAGGTAAAACTGCGCAGCTTGATCAAATTCCTGAGTGAAGGCGACAAAACCAAAATCACTGTCCGTTTTAAAGGCCGGGAACTTACCCATCGTGAGTTAGGCATGGATTTATTAAAACGAATTGAAACCGATCTGGAAGAATTTGCCGCTGTCGAGCAATTTCCTAAGCTGGAAGGCCGACAGATGGTGATGGTGATGGGCCCTAAAAAGAAAAAGTAGGGTACCGTTGGCTATCGTTCCCGCGCTCCGGCGTGGGAATGCAGACGCGCCAGCGTCGCGAACTAAAGCATTGCTTAAGGTGCAGAGAACGCCTCAGCATTATTAGGATGTGCGCAGCAGCGTGAAGCCCATCCTAATAAACCGACCAATTTGGTTGTCATTCCCACGCTTCAGTGTAGGCATGACAAAAAGTGTTGGCCGTTCACAAACGGCTTTACGGTTCAGGATAGAAGCGTAAACAGGCATCGTCAGGATGCCGACAATCGGATTGGGCCAAGCATTTTGCCTGATTAGGTTGCTGCTCAGGGATTTATTAAACTTTATTTGGAGAAAACAAATGCCAAAAATGAAAAGCCATAGCGGCGCCGGCAAACGCTTCAAGCGTACCGGTACAGGCGGTTTTAAATGCAAACAATCGCATAAACGTCATATTTTGACCAAAAAAACCACCAAACGGAAAAGACAGCTGCGTAAAACAGCCATTCTGCATCCTTCAGATACGCCATTGGTAGCACGTATGCTGCCATATAGTTGATTTAACTTCGTTATTTGCAGAGAGTAGAACATGGCAAGAGTAAAACGCGGCGTCACCGCTAGAGCAAGACACAAGAAAATTTTAAAATTAGCCAAAGGCTATTACGGCGCGCGCAGCAGGGTTTATCGCGTCGCCAAGCAAGCGGTTATTAAAGCCGGTCAGTATGCGTACCGTGACCGCAAACAGAAAAAACGCCAATTCCGCGCCTTGTGGATCGTGCGTATCAACGCAGCGGCCCGTCAGTTCGGCATTTCTTACAGCCGTTTAATCAACGGTCTGAATAAAGCCAATGTTGCGGTAGACCGTAAAGTATTGGCCGATTTGGCGGTACGTGATATTGACGCATTTGGCGCCATTGCTAAAATCGCCATTGCGAATCAAAGTAAGCCTTAAGTACGGATAGCCTGTCACTTAACAGGCTGACAGCAAGACCTACTCTCCGCCGGCTGTATTGGCGGAGAGTCATCTGAAACACACCCCCCATTACTCAAAAAGCGAGCTGTTTGTGTCGGTTAATCTCGAAGACATTGTTACGCAAGCACTGCAAGCGCTTGCCCAAGCCCAAGACCTTAGCCAGTTGGATCAGGTAAGAGTCGATTACCTCGGCAAAAAAGGCGTATTTACCCAGCAGATGAAAGAACTGGGCGCGCTTGACTCAGAACAGCGCCGTGCTGTCGGACAAGTGATCAATACCGCCAAAAATACCTTTCAAGAAGCTTTGGACACCCGGAAAACCTGGCTGGAAAGCGCCGCCTTGGCTGCGCGACTGGCTCAGGAAAGCATAGATGTCACCTTGCCCGGTAGAGGTCAGGCCGTTTCCGGCTTGCACCCGGTGACCATTACCTTGCGGCGGATTGCCAAAATTTTTGCCGGTGTTGGTTTTCAAGTGGTGGAAGGGCCGGAAATTGAAGATGATTACCACAATTTCGGCGCACTGAATATCCCCGAGCATCACCCGGCCCGGGCGATGCACGATACCTTTTATTTTGACGCCCACACCGTGCTGCGTACCCATACTTCGCCGGTGCAGATTCGGGTCATGGAAAGCGAAACCCCGCCGCTTAAAGTAATCGCCCCAGGTCGGGTATATCGCTGCGATTCCGATTTAACCCATACCCCGATGTTTCATCAGGTAGAAGGTTTTCTGGTCGATACCGATGTCAGTTTTGGCGATTTAAAAGGCGTTATTTTTGAATTTTTACGGGCGTTTTTCGAGAAAGACGTCCAAGTCAGATTCCGGCCTTCTTATTTTCCGTTTACCGAGCCGTCTGCTGAATTTGATGTGTCTTGCGTGATGTGCGACGGTCAAGGCTGCCGGGTTTGCAAGCAAACCGGCTGGCTGGAAGTGGGCGGCTGCGGCATGATCCATCCGGCGGTGTTTAAATCGGTCAATATCGACAGCGAAGCGTTTAGCGGCTTTGCTTTTGGCATGGGCGTAGAGCGCTTGGCGATGATGCGTTACGGCATTAATGATTTAAGAATGTTTTTTGAAAACGATCTTAAATTTTTACAACAGTTTAAATAACGGTGGATTAAATCATGCAAGTTACAGAAGCCTGGTTAAGGGAACTGGTTAATCCGTCCGTCAATACCGAGACACTGGTCGAACAACTGACCATGGCGGGCCTGGAAGTGGACGCCGTGCAAGCGGTGGCCGCAGAATTTAACGGCGTGGTGGTGGCTGAAGTGCTAAGCACTGTACAGCATCCCAATGCCGACAAACTCAAAGTCTGTCAGGTCAATGTCGGCCGGGAACAGCCTTTGCAAATCGTCTGCGGTGCCAGCAATGTCAGGCCCGGCCTGAAAATTCCGGCGGCCCTGATAGGCGCGGTATTGCCCGGCGATTTTAAAATTAAAGAATCCAAACTGCGCGGCGAATTATCGTTCGGCATGTTATGCTCGGCCAAAGAACTGGGGTTGGCGGCCAGTTCCGACGGCTTGCTGGAACTGCCCGGCGATGCCCCGGTCGGCGTTGATATTCGTGATTATCTTATCCTGAACGACCAAGTGATAGAGCTGGGCTTAACCCCTAATCGCGCCGATTGCCTCAGCGTGGAAGGCGTAGCTCGCGAAGTGGCGGTGCTTAATCAATTACCGTTCCAGCCGATTGCGGTTGCCGCCACCGCTGTTGATCATCAGGATACCTTGCCGATTCAACTGGCGGATGCCGAGGCTTGCCCGGTGTATTTAGGCCGATTGATTAAAAATATCAAGCAAAGCGCGGTGACACCGTTATGGATGCAGGAACGCCTGCGCCGTTGCGGTATTCGCAGCCTTGGCCCGGTAGTGGATGTCACTAATTATATCTTATTAGAACTGGGCCAGCCCTTACACGCTTTTGATGCCGGTAAATTAACCGCGCCGATTGAAGTGCGGCGTAGTCGGGCTGGTGAAGAACTGCTGCTGCTGAATGATCAGCGCATCGTGCTGGATGGCGATACGCTGGTGATTGCCGACCAACAACAAGCCTTGGCTTTGGCCGGGGTGATGGGCGGTCAATTCAGCGCGGTGTCTAATGACACCCAAGACATATTCCTGGAATGCGCGTTTTTTAATCCGTTCAGCGTGGCCGGCAAAGCCCGCCAATACGGTTTGCATACCGATTCTTCGCATCGCTTTGAAAGAGGCGTGGATTTTACCCTGCAACAGCGGGCTATCGAGCGGGCAACGCAATTGATTGTCGCCATCGCCGGCGGCAGCGTCGGCCCCATCAATCAAGCCACCGTGCCGGCGGCTTTGCCGGTCAGAGCAGCGGTCGGCTTGCGCCGCGAACGCATCACTAAAGTACTGGGCATTAGCCTGGACGATGCCGAGATTAAGCGCATCTTTCAAGGGTTGGGGATGCAGGTGGCAGCCACTGCCGAAGGCTGGCAGATTACCCCGCCGGGTTTTCGCTTTGATATTGCCATTGAAGCAGATTTGCTGGAAGAGATCGGCCGGATTTATGGCTACAATCATCTGCCCAGCAACAGTCTATTGATGCGTTCCGAACTGGCTAAAGCCCCGGAAGCGGCGTTGACGCTGGACAGATTGCAGGATGCTTTGGTAGACAGAGCTTATCAGGAAGCGATTACCTATAGTTTTGTCGATGAAGCCATGCAAAATGCCATTGCACCCGGCGACGAATTTATTCGTTTGCAAAATCCAATTTCCTCGGAATTGGCGATTATGCGCACTACTTTATGGTGTGGCTTGCTGAATGCGGCAATTTACAATATCAATCGCCAACAAACGAGAGTCAGGCTGTTTGAATCCGGTTTGCGTTTTTATCAAGAAAACGGCGTCATCCAGCAACGTAAAATGTTGGCGGGTTTAGCCTTGGGCAGTCGTTATGCTGAACAATGGGGTGAAAAAGCTAAAGCTGTCGATTTTTTTGATGTTAAAGCCGATGTAGAAGCCTTGTTTGCGTTAACCGGCAAACCAGCCATTTTTAAAGCCGCCCAGCATCCGGCCTTACACCCAGGACAAACCGCGCAGATTCTGAATGCCGCCGGCGAAGTGCAGGGTTTATTAGGCATGTTGCATCCTACCCTGGAAAAACAACTGGGTTTTGATAGCCCGGTGTTTTTATTTGAACTGCAACAAGAAGCGGTGTTGGACAGAGCGGTGCCCAAATTTGCCCCCTTATCCCGTTTTCCTTCCGTAAGGCGCGATCTGGCGCTGCTGGTGGACGATGGTTTAGCCGCCGGGGCTATCATAGATTGTATTACTGCTTGTCAGGAATCGGCGATCCGCGAAGTACAGATTTTTGACATCTATCGCGGCCCAGGTGTCGCGGAAGGCAGTAAAAGCGTGGCATTAAGCCTGATTCTGCAAGATTTTGCACAAACTCTCACAGAATCGGAAATTGATGCTATATTTAACAAAGTATTAGAATTTTTGGCCTTAAACCTAAATGCAAAATTGAGGGAGTGATTGTGGCATTAACTAAAGCAGACATTGCAGAAAGATTATTTGATGATTTAGGCTTGAACAAACGCGAAGCCAAAGAAATTGTCGAGCTATTTTTTGAAGAGATTAAAAGTTCATTGGAAACCGGCGAGCAAGTTAAATTGTCCGGTTTCGGTAAATTTGAATTGCGCGATAAAACCGGCCGGCCGGGTAGAAACCCCAAAACTGGGGAAGAAATCCCCATTACGCCACGCAGGGTTGTAACATTCCGAACGGGTCAAAAATTAAAGGCCAGGGTAGAGTCTTATGTTGGAACCGAGCAATAATAGTGAATTACCGGCAATTCCTGCCAAAAAATATTTCACCATAGGCGAAGTCAGCGAGCTATGCGAGGTTAAGCCTCATGTATTACGCTATTGGGAGCAGGAATTTTCCCTGTTGGCGCCGGTTAAAAGACGCGGCAACCGGCGCTATTATCAGCGTCACGATGTGCTGTTGATTCGGCAAATCCGGCATTTGCTTTATGAGCAAGGCTATACTATCGGCGGCGCCCGTGCGCTGTTAAGCAAGGACGACAGCAAGGAAAAAGTGGCGGAAAACACCACCACCATGCCGCAACTGATTAGCGAGCTGGAAGAAATTTTAGCGTTACTCAGCTAGGTATACAACCCGTAGGGCGGGTTAGAAGCGCGCGATGGTTTTGTTGCACGCAAAAAAACTTCATTCGCGCTTCGTAACCCGCCGTAGCCGCTCAATAGCTGATTACCAATATTAAATGTGGACGCAGCTGTATAGGATGTGCCTGGAAAAGGAGGTGCATCAATTGCGACAGATGCTCAATAGCTGATTACCAACATTAAATGTTGACGCAGTTTGAAAGGCTACGGCGGGTTATAACCCGCCCTACGGGTTTAACGCCGCAAGTTCCGCAAATCAGCTTCGGCATTTTCCCGTCGCACCGCATCCGCCATTTCACAACTGACGATGGTTTTACCCACTGGCGCCAATGCCAACGCAGCCAGTTTTAAATGCTGAATTCCAAAAGGGATACCGATAATGGTGCTGAAATTTACCACTGCCGCCATCACATGCCCCAGTGCCAGCCAAAAGCCGGCCAGAACAAACCAGATAATATTGCCTATCATGCCCAACGGCCCGGTGCCCAGATCTTCCTGATGATTAAGCTCATCACGGCCTATCGCTTCTTGTCCAAACGGCAAAAAGGTAAACCAGCCGATCACAAAGCAGGCTCTAGCCCAGGGAATACCGATCACCGAGATAAACGCCAGCACCCCGATCAACCACCAACATAACCCCATTACTGCGCCACCCAGAATAAACCATAAGAAATTGCCGATTGTGCGCATAATTGTTCTCTGTTAAAAATTCAGGTTAATTTTAGCATTTGCTGTGTGCATTGGCGATGGCCGTAAAATTTGGTAACATTTTGAATAAACGTAATTCTGCTAGAGTGATGCAACCAACCCGCTCTACGGCTGATGCCCCAAGCGCACCGCTATCTGCGGATGCCGCTCCACCAAGGCTTTTAACTGCTGCAAGCTCTCAAGATTACCGGTATGGTCGCAGGTGAAATCCCCTGGTTCAACGCCATGCTGCCAACCCCAGCGGGTATGGCTGACATCGCCGGTCAGCAGCACCGGGCCGCCGGTGCTTCTGATCAAGTAGGCGGTGCTGCCGGCGGTATGGCCGGGCGCTTTTGCCCAAGGTGCGGTTGGTGATGGATTATATTGTGAGAGAGTTTGCCGGGTTGCGGTAGTTTGTTGTGGGGCTTGATAAAATCGTAGGCTTTTCAGTATGCGTTGGTGCATCCTACCGTTTTTTGGGGAAGTTTTGACGGTTGTTTTTGGGATGGTTGGGTTTTCGGTAGGATGTGCACACCGGCGGGCGGTGTATCAGATTAAAGCCCAATATCTGAGCAGGTTATCTACCATTTTTGATAAAACCCATCTGTTTGAAAATTCAATAAAAACTATGTAATATTCAGATTTGTTACAACAAAAAATTCGCCCGGCGCTTGATGAAATCGTAGGCTTTTCGGTATGCGCAATTCTAAGGTAGGATGTGTCAACCATCGGGCGGCGCATCAGGGTAGCTGATGGCTTTAATACAAAGACACGCCTTCTATAACATTCTTTCATGGCACCCCATAGCCTTAATCTTCTCTATACGCAGGTAAATTATTTTAGAAATTAATTTTTTATGAAACTAGATAACTTTTATATTCAAGAGGCGATTACTCAGGCTCAGTACGGGATTTTGTCTTTTTCAAGCTTTGAAAATGCATTAGCTCTTGGTGATACAAGCTTGGTTTTTTACCATATACATCATTTTGTAATTCATGTTACAAACATTCATAAGTTATGTTTTCCAGAAAAAACAAATGAGTTTAGAAAAAAAATATTATTGGATATTCAAAACTCAATTGATATAGATATAAAGCCTATACGAGATCTTAGAAATCATTTAGAGCACTTTGATGAGCGTATGGATAAGTATGTAAAAAACTACAAAGGACAGCCTTATTTTGATAATAATATTATAACGGGTTGTAAAGGCTTTCCAAAAAATAATTGCTTAAGAGTATTAGATGGGTATAAATACATCTTTTATGGCGAAGAATTTGATATTAAGTACATCTACATGCAACTTCAACCTTTAATAGATACATTTGCGAAGTTGCAAACTAAATAAGGTCTGCCAAAGCGGTTAGCCTTATTGCTGAGTCGGCATCAATGGTGGCTGTTAGACCACCTTGCCGGTGTTTGGCCTTAATTGATGCGCCGCCCGATGGTTGGCACATCCTACCGTTTTTGGGGGAAGTTTTGACGGTTGTTTTTGGGATGGTTGGATTTTCGGTAGGATGTGCGCACCGGCGGGCGGTGCATCAAGGTAGCTGATAACCTGAAAACAGATTAATATGACCAAATATCGTAGAGTTTATATTCCAGGTGTGTCGTGGTTTTGAGGCGGGGTTGGTAGGATGTGCCAACCGGCGGGCGGCGCATCAGGGTAGCTGATGACATCAAAACAGATTAATATGACCAAATATCGTAGAGTTTATATTCCAGGAGTGTCGTGGTTTTTTACCGTCAATCTTGCCGAGCGCCAGGGTAACCGGTTATTGGTGGATAAAATCGATTGCTTACGGGAAGCCTTTGCCTATACCCGGCAACGCTATCCATTTCTTATGGATGCGGTGGTGATTCTGCCGGAACATCTGCATTGTATTTGGACCTTGCCGGAAGGGGATGGTGATTTTTCAATACGCTGGAATCTGCTGAAAGGCCGGTTTTCCAAAAATATTGAAAAGGGTGAGGCGGTTTCGGTTAGCCGCAAAGCCAGGCGGGAAAGAGGGATTTGGCAACGGCGGTTTTGGGAGCATCGATTAAGGGATCAGGCGGATATTAATCGGCATATTGATTATATTCATTACAATCCGGTCAAGCATCATTGGGCCGACAACGTGCAGGATTGGCCGCATTCCAGTTTTCATCGCTATATTGAGCGGGGGATTTTACCGGGGAATTGGGGGAGTGTTGTGGAAGGGGATATTGACGGGGGTGAGTGATTTGGGGGCAAGGGGGGGATGTGCACACCTGCGGGCGGCGCATCAGGATAGCTGATGGCTTAAATACCAATGCATACCTTTCCTGCTCACTCCCCCTTATCCTGATACCGCGTCCGACACTTAACAATATCCCGTATCGTCGACTTACTGCAATCAAACTTATTCCCCAACTGCGCATAAGTCACCTTACCGCCGTCGCCGTATAACTCGCGAATCAACTCGCAATCGCTGTCCGACAAAAACACCTTGGGATGCATTTCGCCGCGGACATGGCCGGGTTTGGCGGCTCTGGCCTGTAGCCAGTCTGGGCGATTCAGGGTAGACCAGCCGATGATTTGCCGATCAGCTTGCGGCCGGCCCAGTAAAATTTCGCCGGTGTTGAGCAACAGCAGGCAGTCGTAATGGATGGGAACCGGGTTGGTTTTGGCGCGTAACCACTCTATCATTTCATAAACTCGCAAAAGGATTGTGACCGCGGATGATTTGCTCGCGGTGCTGATGGTTGAGGGTGGTGGATTGTTTAGGGTTAACCGGGTAAGCAAAGGTCAGCGCCAGCGCGTCGGCTTTGTTGGGCGACGGCAATTTGCGGCGTTTCATGTCCTGTTTTGATTCCAATTGAATTTTGCCGTCCATGCGCGGCACGGTTTCCGGGTTGATCAGATCGGCATACAGTTCTTTGTCGGCCGGAAGGCAGCCGCCGCTTTTTAACCAGTCGCGCATCTGCTTCCACATCTCGGCGCGCTTATTTAAACAACCCACATCCGCCGCCGCACCGCCGAACCACACCAAGCGCCAGTCGCGGCCCATGGTTAGACCGGCTGAGACGATGCCGGTGCCGTAACCGCCGTCGATAAACACCGCGTCGGCTTGTTGCTGATCTTCGTGATTGGCCAGCAGATTGGCGATGTGGATGTCGTTATCGTTTTTAGGAATCACGTTTAATATTTTAAACAGCAAGCCTTGGCGCAGGCCGATGACTAAGGCGTCATCACCTTCCCAGGCCGGGTCGCAGCTGAGTATCTTGGGCGCAAATTGAAATTGTTCGCCGCGCAGTTCCCGGCCATAAGCCGCGTCCACATCGGCGGTGGCGATAAATTGCTTAACCGATAAACTGGGAAAATCGCCGCGCACCCGCACTTTAAAAAAATCGGAATGTTCGCCGTAGTCTTCTTGCCATTGTTGAATCTGGTTTTTATTGGTAATCGCCACGCTGCGACTGTCGATTTGCCGGCAAATCCAGCGGTGGCGCAGGCCATGAAAACAACGGTGAAAGTCGCCGCTGTTGCGGGTGGGGTTGCCGAATTTGAAAAACATCGGCTCGCCGTCGGTCAAACCGCCTTCTGCAACGGTGGCGATGGCATCGGGGATGGCGGAGGCTTCATCAAAGATATAAAACGGCGTGGAGTCGGCGGCGTGCAGGCCGGCAAAGGCTTCGGCATTTTCTTCGCGGCAGGTTTGGGCGCTGACCATCCAGGATTCCGGGTGTTCAATATGGCACATTTTCATCGCGCCCTTGCCGGTGCGGATCATCCACCAATCGGCGGTGACGGATTTTTTTGACCATTTGGCAATTTCCGCCCAGGTCTTGCCGGCCAACTGTTCGCTGGTGTTGGCGGTGACAATGCCTTTGGCAAACGGCCGGGTGGACATAATCCAATTCACCAGCCAGGCGGTGATCGCCGATTTGCCGATACCGTGGCCGCTGGACACCGCCATGCGGATGGCGTCTACCGGCTGTACGCCGTTAAAGCCGCGCTGCTTGACTTGCGCACCCAGTTCGTCCAGAAATTCACAAGCCCAGCGGTCAGGGCCGAAATCGCTGCTGTAGCGCTGCCGATAATCGGCATGGAGTTTAACGATTTGTAAGGCAGGATCGCTGGACCAAGGGTAGGCAAACATCACAAAACCCAGCGGGTCGGCGTAGAATTTAGCCATCCATGCTGCCAGTTCGGCGGATTCTGCCGGGGTCATGTATCGTCCTGTTTTAAGCGGTCACGGGCGGCGCGGATCAGTTGCGACACCGGGGTGCTGATTTCCAGTTTGTCGTGCAGCATCCCCAAATGTCGGGCGGCCAAATCCAGTTGTTTGCCTTTATCCCAGAATTTAATTTCCTTGGTTTCGCCGACTACGTTGCCATCGGCGTCTTTGATTTCATTGATTTTGATCGATGATACCGCAGCCGCCAAATCATCCGGCCAATCGTGAATCGGCAGCAAAGCGCCACGCTGGTCAAACGCCTGGCGCGGGTCGTTAAGTGCCAGCCGGGCGATTTCCAGCAATACCCGGTCTTGGGAGATTTCCAGGCGTTGCTGCCGTTCTGCCAGCCGGCTGGCGATGGCTTGTTGTACGGCAGGGATGGTAGAGAGCTTATAGGCATTGACGGGCGCGCTTTTGCTTGAATAGCCGGCGCGGATAGCCGCTTGCGTCTGATTCAGGTCTAGCAGATATTCATTCACGAAAGCTTGTTGTTTTTTGGTCAGTGTCATGCGTGTCAATGTTAGTCTGTTTAAACTGATTTTTGCATGTAGTGCCTTAAGTGGCAATGGCCCAGGTGCGGATGACTTTAGCGCGCTTGCCGGGTTGCGTTTATAGGACGGGCCTCTCACCCGCGCGACGGTTTAGCTCTGATTGCAAGGGCGAGGTGAGCCGCTAAAATTTATTCCCTGTTTTAAAGCCGGCCGGGCGATATAGCGCCAGGCTAAAGCGGGTTGTGCAGCGGGGATAAGGTTTTAGCGGGGTGGTGGCTGTAGTTTAGCAAAATGCTAAATTTTGTCAATGGGGGTAGCGCTATAGGGCCGGTTAGCTGTGCGCGATAACATTAAATTGACTCTTAAATTAACCAGAATTACTATGTATCAGTTAGTAATACCCGGAGACTCTCGATGCACAAATTAACCAGTAAAAGGCAAGTGACTCTGCCGCAAGCCGTTTGCAATGCGATTGCCTTGCAACCTGGCGATTATGTCGAGGTGTTCGCCCGTGATGGCGTGGCGCATATCGTCAAGATGAATTCCGGTAACTTGGCCGGCAAATTCCATGATCTGATCAAGGATAAGGTCTTCCCGTCTGCCGAAGACATCGACAATGCACTGAAAAAACGCGCTGCCGATAAGTTTCTTGCCAATGATTGCGGTTGATACCAACGTTCTGCTGCGCTTTTTATTCAAGCCGGTTGACGCTAGAAACCCATATTGGCAGGTTGATCGTGCTGAAACGGTCATCAATCAGGCGGACAAAGTGTTCGTTTCTACGATAGTACTTGCCGAAATGGAATGGATTTTGGAGAGCGTTTTTCAATGCAGCCGCAAAGAAATCTATACCATCCTGCATGAACTGGCTTGCAATGCCAAATTTCAATTTGAAGACTGGTCGGTTTTAAACTGCGCTTTGTTGGATTACCTGGAATATTCTTCGGTTGATCTATCGGATTGTCTGATTGCTCGAACAGCCCAAAAAGCCGGCGCCACAACACTTTATACGTTTGAGAACGATAAGAAACTGGGGGCGTTGCCGGTCGCCACCAGTTTGAAAAAAGATATTTTGTAACCGGGTAGGTTTTAAAGGTTAGGGCCGTAGGGCGGGTTAGTTGCGTCAAAGCACTTGATGTAAAAGATAAAACGCTATTCGCAACGTAACCCGCCAGGGTAGCAGACGCGCTGACGGTAAAAGCGGTTAGCCCCTTAAGGGTTTGGCGGGTTACGCGATGCTAACCCGCCCTACGTGCTGCCGCAAGCCGTTTGCAATGCGATTGCCTTGCAACCTGGCGATTATGTCGAGGTGTTTGCCCGTGATGGCGTGGCGCATATCGTCAAGATGAATTCCGGTAACTTGGCCGGCAAATTCCATGATCTGATCAAGGATAAGGTCTTCCCGTCTGCCGAAGACATCGACGCTAAGCGGCATCTAGTATCCGTAATTCTAAATGCAGACCGGCTGCTGTAGCCATGTTTACCAGTGCATCAAGACCAAATAGGTTAATCTTGCCGTGCATTAGGTCTGAAACTCGCGGTTGAGTGACACCGAGACGCTTTGCGGCTTCTGCCTGGCTTATTCCAGTGCGAATAATATGATTCTTTAACGCCATCATGAGCATGGAACGCAATTTCATGTTTTCCGCGTCTTCCTGGGTGTCTTCGATGGCATCCCAGACGCTGGCAAATCGTTGGTCGCTCATTAGCCTATCTCCTTCAACAAATCTCGGTAACGTTTGGCAGCCAAGTCTACATCAGCTTTGCTGGTTTTTTCTGTCTTCTTCTGGAAGCAGGGCCGTAGGGCCGTAGGGCCGTAGGGCGGGTTAGTTGCGTCAAAGCGTTTGATGTAAAAGACAAAACTCTATTCGCAACGTAACCCGCCGGGGTAGCAGACGCGCTGACGGTAAAAGCGGTTAGCCCCTTAAGGGTTTGGCGGGTTACGCGATGCTAACCCGCCCTACGTGCTAGGATGAACCAAAACTCAATAAAATTGTCAATAGTTTATATGAAGAGTCATTGGCTTAAAAATAATGATTAAGCAATGAGGGTTTTTAAATTTTTGTAAGTCATGGATGAGTGGGCGTTTTAGGAAAGTTAATTTCTGATCAGGGAGAGCCGCCATGAAAAAAATCACATCACACTTATTAACAGCAGCCGTATTGTTGTTCGGCGAACCAGCCGCAGCGGCGTCTGTCTCTTACAGCACCTCAAGCGAACACGCCTATGCAATCGGCGACCAAATCGGTTCGCAATACGACCAATTACTGGTTAACGGTTACACCGGCACGGCTACCGCAATGAGTACCCAACCTTTTAGCGTAGACTTTGCAAATTTGGAATTTGTCGTGGGTGATAACGAATATAATCCACAAAACACGGCGGTTCCCGGTTCCCTCGGCTTTAGTGTGACGGTAAACGGGCAAACCTTGAAGGATACGCTGGCTTATTCCTGGGTATCGCCAACCCCCGGAACGGTTGATTATTTATCGTTTGCCACCCCGCAAGCACTGACATTTTCTAATGCGCAAACCACGGTAAACGTTCAGTTCAATCAATTGGCCGCGCTTTCCAGTAGTGGCGCGCCGGTGAGCGAAGATCTTTATGGCACTGTCAGCATCACCTCAAATACGGCAAACGCGGCACCTATTAGCTTTCAGGTATCAACCAGCGCGAGTTCCGCCAACGTGCCGGAGCCTGCCAGCTTAGGTTTGTTAGCGATTGGTATGGTCGGATTGGGCGCTACCCGCAAAAAAGAGAAAGAGAAAGAAGCGGCTTAGCTTTATTCCTTTCTCCGGGCTACCAACTTAAGGCGGAACAGAAATATTGAAAACTATAGTAAAATCAAATGGGTAAGACTCGATAGGTAAGGGTGATAACAGACAGTCTGCTCAATTGGTAATCAATCGAGTCTGACCCCTTTGATAGTGAGTTATTTTAATTCAATACTATTTTCATCCGGTTATTAAAAATATCCAGACTCTGCTGTATGTAATGATCTTCTCGCTTGGCCAGATTATCAATCTTCATCAGATGTGCATTAAAAATCTTGCCGTAATCTGCATTATCCACCACTAATTGTTGATCTTTAATTTGCCAGTGCGGTTTATTCAGCCGTAAAAATTGCAGTGCAGCTTCGCACTCAGTTAATATCTCAAACTCAATATCCCAGGCGGCATAGGATAAAATCCCCCAGTTGCGGCTGGCGTAATCAAATTCATCACCCACTTTTTGCTTGAGTGCTTCGTTTATAGACAGCTGTCTAAAACCAATACGAGCACTTTCTAACATATTTCTATTAGCGGCTTTAAACTTTTGCACAATCCGCTTGGCCTCCTGTATTGCGTTAATACTCTTATAGATACTGCTGTCAGTTTTTAGCTGGTCTACATTCAGCGCATTATCAAAACCGGCAGCTATTAATTGAGCGGTGCAAACTTTTTTCATTGAGCTTATTTGCGCAGTAAGGGTATTTACAAAACGCTTGATATCGGCAATTTCTTTCGGTTCCGAAATGGATTGAGCGGACGCCGTATTATTGAGCTCAGGATCAACCGGATAGGTTTGGTTAGGGTCTTTGCTTAACAGTTCAAGCCCCAATAGCGCTTCATGACGGGTTTGCGCCCGGCTTAACAGTCGCTTGGCGTTAGAATAATCTTCCGCAGAATTTTGCAAACCGTCCAGAGTCGCAAAAATAGCAGCTGTTTGTTGTTCTAACTTTTCTATTTCTTGATGAACCTCGGCATCTTCAAAATAAATTTGTTCGGCTTTGCGATAATAACCTTCGTCGATTAGAGCTTGCGTTGTTTTTAAATTAAACTCAGGAACAGCGAGACCAAATACAGACGGCATCGCGCTAGGTAGGCATTTATCCAGGGTGTGTAACCAGGTAAGACTTATGGTGCACTCATAAATTGTGCCATCCATGCCGCATTTTTTATCGCCTTCGGTGCAAGTTTCGTCAATCTCGTTTTTTAATGAGAAAAGTTTAGTATTGGGTAAAAAAGCATAAACTTCAGGTTGGCAAGTTTGGCTGACGCTGTCATCTTTCCGCCAGGCATGGGTATTGGCGGCGGTTAGCGTACAACGATAGGTTTTACCGTCCACGCCGCATTTTGACTGGCCTTCTATTATACAAACAGCATAAGCCGAATTAAAAGATACCAGCATTAATAAAAGTAAAAAAATAGGCTTCATAAGTAGTGTTTGTTTAAGTTGCGGCTTTTTCAAAAATGGCAGGATGTGCAGGGGTGTGCGCATCGATCCACCGGAGACTGTCATCAGCAAAGCACAAACCTTGCGTAAGGCGATTGCTGATAGGCTGGTGACCTTTTTAAGTGATCAGACCACCTTGCCGGTATTTGGGCTTTAATTGATGCGCCGCCCGTTGGTTGGCACATCCTACCGTTTTTTTAATAAAGGGCCGTAGGGCGGGTTAGTTGCGTCAAAGCGTTTGATGTAAAAAACAAAACGTTATTCGCAACGTAACCCGCCAGGGTAGCAGACGCGCTGACGGTAAAAGCGGTTAGCCCCTTAAAGGTTTGGCGGGTTACGCGATGCTAACCCGCCCTACGTGGCTTTTTAAGTGATCAGACCACCTTGCCGGTATTTGGGCTTTGATTGATGCGCCGCCTGTTAGTTGGCACATCCTACCGTTTTTTTTGATGTATATGCACCGCATACCAAAGTTATTCATTGATGCATACCCTACGCGCCTAAAACGCTTATTTTAGCGTTCACCTTCTCGTTTTTTAGGTTGATTTTCGACTGGCCGACTAGGCGGCGGCGCAGCAAAGTGTGGTTCAGGCGGTGGCGCAAAGTGCGGCTCAGGCATTCTTTGCACGGGTGCCGGTGCAGCAAAGTGCGGTTCCGGCGGTGGTGTAAACCGAGGCGGTTCTGCCGGCATTCTTTGCACTGGCGGCGGTGCAGCAAAGTGTGGTTCAGGCGGGGGCGCAAACTGCGGCTCAGGCATTCTTTGCACCGGCGGCGGTGCAGCAAAGTGCGGTTCCGGCTGTGGTGCAAACTGTGGTTCTGCCGGCATTCTTTGCACCGGCGCTGACGGTGCAGCAAAATGCGGTTCAGGTGCGGGAGCAAACTGCGGCGCCGTCGGCAGAGTTCTAGTCGGCGCCGGGTGCATCTGCTGAGACCCCGGTGCCGCATTCTGATAGCCTTCATACGGTAAAGGCGCGGCGATGGATTCAGAATGCGGTGCGGTAGGATGCATCGTTTCAGCGGGCGCTTGGTGAGTAAAACCAGGCGGCACCACCGGATGCACCATTTGCGCCGCCGGTAAAGACGTCAACGGCCGGCCGGGGGTATAGGCCGGAATCGGGTGAGGGGAGGCCGGCTCCGGCGCCACTGCCTTCACCATCGCCGGCAGGGCGGCGGCTAAATGAGCATCGCCAGGCACGGCGTGGTTAAATGCCTGACCGTTGGCGGTGCTGTTGGCCGGGGCAATAATAGTGACGTTGTGGATATTCGTGACGTTAGTTATATTGGTAATATTGGTGGTATGACTGATATACATACCCTGATTGATGATGGGCGGGGCGCTGGTAATCACTGCCGGCGCGGTGCCGATCGGGGCCGGCACGATCAGACCAAAGTGTGAACCGGGCGGCGGCGGTATAAACACCCCTTCCGGGCCGATAGGACGGGGGCCGGGGATAACGCCCAGCGCAACCTCGGCCAACGCGATATAAATATTAGGCGGCGGCGGCATAAAGACCACGCCCGGCGCAGCCCAGAAGCCATTAATAAACACCACCTCGCCGCCGCGATGTTCATAATACGGGTTAACCCAGTTATAACCGGGGTGCGGCGGCTGTAGCCAACGGCCATGCGCCCAAACCCAGTTCCCTTCCCAAGTCCAATAGCCGCCGGTCCAGGCGGCATCGGGATAAGGCATGGGCGGCGGGGTTTCCACCAGCATCGGCGGCGGCGCCCAGCCGATCTGGATAGGTGGCGGTTGCATCAGCGGCGGATCTACATAAACGCTGACCACGGGTTGCGGCGCAGGCGTTTGATAAGCAAACGATGGATAAGGCTGCTGTTGTGTCTGCCAGGGTTGATAATACACCGGGTTCGGCGGCGGCATAGTGCAGCCTATGAATAAAACCATAGCGGCGTAGACTAGTTTCTTGTTATTCACGGGCTGTTCCAGGCAATTGCGGGTAGGTTCAAAGCCTCGTAGGGTATGCCCCGCATACCAAAGTTATGCGTTGCCAAAAGTCCATGGTATGGGGTGCATACCCTACGTCAGGCTTAATCATACAAAGCCGGCTGGTGATTAGCAACCCCAACAGCGTACCAACCCTATCGCCTATGGATGACAGATATTAAATGACGGTAGGATGTGCGGCGCATCGATCAGCAGGGCCGTAGGGCCGTAGGGCGGGTTAGTTGCGTCAAAGCGTTTGATGTAACAGACAAACTCTATTCGCAACGTAACCCGCCAGGGTAGCAGACGCGCTGACGGTAAAAGCGGTTAGCCCCTTAAGGGTTTGATGCTAACCCGCCCTGCGTGCTTTTTAAGGGCCGTAGGGCGGGTTAGTTGCGTCAACGCGCTTGATGTAACAGACAAACTCTATTCGCAACGTAACCCGCCAGGGTAGCAGACGCGCTGACGGTAAAAGCGGTTAGCCCCTTAAAGGTTTGGCGGGTTACGCGATGCTAACCCGCCCTACGTGCTACCCGGCGGGTTACGTTGCGAATAGCGTTTTGTTTTTTACATCAAACGCTTTGACGCAACTAACCCGCCCTACGGGGCTTTGATTGATGCGCCGCCCGATGGTTGGCAGATCCTACCGGTTGTTGGATAACAATATCTACGGCCTTACCCCGCCGCATCCAGCAACACGCAAAACGCGGCAAACGGCACCGGCTTGCTGAATAAATAGCCTTGATAGTGGCCGCAGCCTATGGTCATCAGCATTTGTCTTTGCTCCTCTGTTTCCACGCCTTCGGCAATCACTTTTAGATTTAGGGTATGGGCCATGGCGATAATGGTGCGGACGATGGCTTTGTCGCTATCGTCTATCGTAATATCGCGGACAAACGACTGATCGATTTTGAGCTGGTCTATCGGCAACAGCTTGAGATATTGCAAGGATGAATAACCGGTACCAAAGTCGTCTAAAGATATTTGGATACCCATTTTCTTCAAAGCCGTCATTTTGGCAATGGTGTCGTCAATATTATTCAGCAGCATACTTTCGGTCAGTTCCAGTTTTAGCTGATTGGGTTTAACACCATGGCGCTGTACCGCCGATTTAACTTGCGCGATAAAATCAGTCTGGTGAAATTGCTTGGCACTGACATTGATAGACAAACTCACCCCCGCCATCACCGGCAGTTGACACCAATCTTTCAGCACTTTACAAGCGCTCTCCAGCACCCAGTTGCCGATATGCAAAATCAACCCGGTCTCTTCCGCCAACGGGATAAACTCCAGCGGCGAAACCAGGCCGCGCTCAGGGTGTCGCCAGCGGATCAAGGCTTCGGCGCCGATAATGCGGTTGGTTTCATCGGTCTGGATTTGATAATACAAACAAAACTGATTGTCATCCAGCGCCAGTCTAAGCTCAGACTCCATCGCCAAGCGCTGTCTGGCGTTTTCTTGCATTTGCGGATCAAAAAAGCGAATACCGTTGCAGCCGGCTTTTTTAGCTTGGTACATGGCAATGTCGGCTTGTCTTAGCAGTTCATCATTTTCCCGTCGTTCGCCGGGAACTCCCTGATTACCATACAGGGTAATGCCTATGCTGGGCGTACTATTGTAAACATGCGCATCCAATTGGTAGGCCTTGTTCAGCGAAGTTAAGATTTTACGGGCAATCACCTCAGCATGTGCCGCCGCCGCCGCGGTTTCGGCGCTCAAATTTTCCAGGATCACCACAAATTCGTCGCCACCGAGCCGGGCCACCGTATCACCGTCTCGTACGCAATTAATCAGCCGCACCGCCACTTGTTTTAGCAATAAGTCGCCAATATTATGGCCTAAGCTGTCGTTTAAGGCTTTAAAGTTATCCAGATCCAGAAACATTAACGCGCCGCCGTTACCGCCGCGTAAACTGCCGGCCAGCGCTTGTTTGAGTCTATCCATCAATAGCCGCCGATTGGGCAGACCGGTCAGCGGATCGAAGAAGGCCAGATTTTTAATTTCTTCCTCCGCCGCCTTACTCATGCTGATGTCGTTAAAGGTGGCGACATAGTTGGTGATGGTGTGGCTTTGGTCTTTTACTGCGGTGATGATTAGGTGTTCTGGGTAAATTTCCCCGCTCTTGCGTCGACTCCAGACCTCACCTTTCCAGACCCCGATCTCATCAACCGCTAACCACATGGCGTCATAAAACCCGGCATCTTGCCGACCCGATTTAAACTCGCGCAGATTCTTGCCGACCACTTCCGCCTGGTTGTATCCGGTAATCCGGGTAAACGCCGGATTGACTCGCAAAATCAGCCGATTAAGATCAGCCACTATCATCCCTTCCTGCGAATCAAAAATCGTTGCGGCGATGCCCATTTCCCGTTCTATCAATTTGCGCTCGGTAATGTCCATCACCGTGCCGAGAATTTTGATCGGCTGGGCATGGTCATCGTAGACTACCCGGCCCTGGGCATTGATCCAATGGATGGATTGATCCTGATGGCGAATGCGGCATTCCAGAAAAAATACCCCATTGCGCTTTGCTGCCTCGAAACTTTCGGTAAATTTTCCCCGATCTTTGTCCAGCACATGCGCTAGGGCATATGACATACCCCAGGCCGGCTGCAGCGTCTCATAGCCAAAAATTTGATCATGCTTTAACGAGCGCCAGGCGGTATCGTGCAGCAAATCCATTTCCCAAACCCCAATCTGGCTAAATTCCAACGCCAAATTCAGCCGTCGCTCAATCACCTGCAATTCTCTCTCAGCGGCTTTTAAGTCTTCTATATCCGTACAAGTACCAAACCATTTATACACATTGCCATGCTCATCCAGCACCGGCACGCCGCGAATCAGCCACCAACGGTAAACGCCATCGGCGCGGCGCAAGCGACATTCATTGGACAGCGCCACAGTTCCATGACCATTCAGCGCCTGCCGCCAAGCATCCAAAGCAGACTGTTGATCATCAGGATGAAAAAGCTTAATCCAGCCATGCCCGTGACTTTTGGTTAATGGCTCACCGGTGTAAGCCACCCATTGTTCGTTAACATAAATCGTCTTGCCCTCGGCGTTGGCAACCCAAACAATTTGCGGCATGGCTTCCGCCAACAAATGAAATTCCCGTTCACTGACGATCAGCGCCTCCATCATTTTCTGGCGCTCCAGCATTTCTTGCTCCAGGGCGACGCGGGCAATTTCCGAGCGATCGCGAGCGGCAATGGCCTGTTCCATCAATTGCACAGCATTGATGCGGGCGTCGATCAACTGATCGCGACTGGCTTCCAGATCGGCAGTGCGTTGTTTAACCGTTGCTTCCAGCTGGTTACGATGCTGTTGCAATTGTTGTTCCGCCCGTTTGCGTTCGGCCACTTCCACGCGCAGGCGTTCGGCGGCTTCGGCCAGTTGTTGTGATTTACGTAAAGATTCTGTTTCCAGACTGTCGTCATGGCGATTGCTGGACTGACTGCGCAGTTGCTGTAATTGCTTTGTCAGCAATTCGGCATGACAAGCTGGGTCTGCCAGGCCAAGCTGATCCGAGCGCGGCAGATCCAGCGCCAGCACCGCCCTATAGTCTGCCTCCAAGGCATTTACTTTAGCCGTTGCCCCCCAGCGATAATAGCAACGGTGCGCCTGCTGCCAATACACATTGGCTATCCGCCCCTGCCCGTGGCTTTCCAACAGCCGCGCGGCGTATTCATTCGCCAGCCCTTGCCACTGCAAAAAACCCTGTGCGGCGGCGGCCTCGGCGGCCTGCCGGTACAGCTGCAACGCGGCCGGGAGACGACCCTGCAACCGGGCGATTTCGCCGGCGACCAGCTGCTGCTTATGGGCAAAATTTTCCGGGCACCAGCCGGCCCAGATGGTCAGTTGCGCCAAGGCACCCTCCAGCTCCGCTTGCCAGACAACTTGGCGCTCTGCGACCGCCTCGCCAAACAAGCCGCTGATAATCAACGCCCTGGCAAACACATGCTCCGGCCAAGGCAACAAGCCCTGGGTGCCGACGGTGTACAACAAACACGCCGCTTGATCCGAGTAGGCCAGCGCCTGCTGAAATTTTCGCAGCAGCAGCCAGGAACAGGCTTTAAGCTCTAAATAAATACATTTGACCTGAATGTTATGGTGTTCATCCACTTGCCGCAGATAATCCGCTTCCCAAACCGCATCGTCAGCCATGGCGGCAGTGGATAAGGCGGCAAAGACCCGCAAGCCGCCTTCCAGCAGGTCAATCGCCCACTGGTTAACCCGCGTTCGGCTAAAATCCAGCGACCACTGCGATTCCCGGCTTAATTCCGTCAGCGGCGTACCCTGATAGAACCGGCAATACACATTATGCCCAAAGGCATAGGCGGCGTATTGCAGATTACCAAAGCGCAAGCCGGTTTCATACGCTAAGGCATAATCACGGCTCCCGGCAGTAAGCGGTTGAAACCAATGCCGTACCGAGCTGCCTATCATCAAATAAAAAACGCTTTGGTCGGTGGGCTCGGTAAAGGTAGTGGTCATTAAGCGGCTGGCCAGCTCGCCAAAGGCTTTGGCGGTGGCGTAATCGTTGTCCACCCAGCCCAATAAACCGCCAAAGGCGGTGTGGCTGTAACCAATCTGCGGCAGATTGCCGTAGCGGATGGTCAGATTGACTACCTTAGGCACCAACACGCTCCATAGCCGTTGATGCGAGCGATAACAGGGCGGCCCCATGGTAATCAACAACTTAGTCGCCATACACATCTCAGGATCACTCATCACCGGCAAGTTAAACAAGTCGGCCACCGGCTGATTGCTTAATGCTTGCCGCACTTGAGCGATTTCAATATCGCGCACCGTTTCAAAATCATCGTCCGGCAGGACGATACCCAGCACCGCCAATGCTTCCCGGCCGGCTTGAATCGCTTCCGGGTAGCGAGACAATAAGGTAAAATGGACAATTAAAACATTCAGCGCCGCGGCTTTTTCGAGATTGTCAGCAGCATGGGCAACGGCTTGTTGGACACAATATTCAGATTGCTTGCGGTCGCCTTCCAAAAACTCAGCTTCCGCCCAAGCCAGATAAAACTGCATCGCCAGCGGATGGTGCTGCGCCCATAAACCTGCCGCAAACGCTTCAGATGCCACGGCGCGCGCCGCTGCCTGCAAAAACTGCAGGGCGGCGCGGTAGGCGGTAGCGATATGCGCTTTGCGGGCGGCTTCCACATTTAACTTTAAGACGCTGATTTGCTCATCGGTATTTTGAATCAGCTGATAGCCGATATTGAGATGATCCACCACTTGATAGATTTGTTCTGCCAACTGTTCCGGGCTGAGATAAGCCAGCAGCCGCCGGCCAATCTGCAACCTCACCGTAGTCAGTTCCGCAGCGGGAATAAAACCATAGGCCGCTTGTTGCACCCTATCGTGCAGAAATAAAAAACAGCCAGGCATGGCGTCGGTGGCCGGCACCACCAAGTCTTGCAACTGCGGGCTCTGCAAGATGTACCGACAATGCTCGGCGGCATAAGCACTGATGATAGCCAATGTTTCCAACTCAAAGCGGTTGCCCAGACAGGCCGCCAGCGACAGCAATGAGCGGGTGGCCGGCGGTAGTTGGCCAAGCTTGCGCACAAACAGCTCAACCACGTTAATCGGCAGTTGATTTTCGTTAATTTCTAACAGGTTACACTGCCAGCACTGCTGCGCGGCGGCAAATTTAATCAGCCCTTGGCTGTAAAGATATTCAATCAATACACGAGTAAAAAACGGGTTGCCGGCGGTGCGTCGCTGCACCAGCTCGGCCAAGCCGTCCAGATTATCCAGCGCCGGTTTCAGCGCATCCTGCAGCAAGGCCCGCACGTCCTCCAGCGTCAGCGCACACACCTCCAGCAAATCCAGCGGCGTGGCCTGATGCCGCAAGTCGTCAATCGCCGCAATCAGCGGATGGCTGTCCTCTACTTCGTTATCACGATAGGCCACGATCACCAGTAAATACTGTAAACTGACATTGACTTGCAGTTTGCTCAGTAAATCCAGCGAAGCCCGGTCGGCCCATTGCCAGTCGTCAATAAACAGCACCACCGGGTGTTCCGGCTGACAGATGACTTTAAGAAATTCCCGAAACACTGCCTCAAAACGATGCCGCGCTTCAAGTGCGCTGATTTGCGCCACCGGCGCTTGCTTACCCAGCAGCAGCTCCAGTTCCGGTACTAAATCAATCAGCAACTGCCCATGCTCGCCTAACGCGTTTAGTAATGCGCAACGCCAACGCTGCCGCTGCTGTTCGTCGTCGCGGCTCAGTTCACCGCAAAGCGCCGCCAATGCCTGACGGATAGCAAAATAGGGCACATCTTGTTGATATTGATTAAACTTGCCCTCCAAAAAGAAACCATTGCTGCGGCCGACCGAGGCGCGGATTTCCCGCACCAACGCGGTTTTGCCGATACCTGAGCGCCCGGCCACCAACTGAACTTTACCTGAGCCCAGGCAAATTTGTTCAAAACTGCTCAGCAAGGTTTGAATATCCTGATCACGGCCATACAGCTTATTGGGAAATTGCAAGCCTGGCGGATGGGAAACTGAACGGTGCACTGATTTCATTTGTTTTTAGCTAAAAGAGCAAGCAATGCGCTCGTGTTAGGTTGGATTAGGGCTCTTTAGATTATACCAAATAGATGCCACTGCGGAATATCCGGTAAATATTACATATTTAAAATTAAAAATATAGTTCAATTTTTGCCGTTTTGTGATGAATTAATGATTTACTATTGCTAAAAATAGCTGTAACTTTGTATTAAATAATAACATATCGTTAAAAACCATAGCTTTATCAAAAAAAAACGGTAGGATGTGCCAACCATCGGGCGGCGCATCCATCAAAGCCCAAATACCGGCAAGGTGATCTGATCACTTAAAAAGCACGTAGGGCGGGTTAGCATCGCGTAACCCGCCAAACCTTTAAGGAGCTAACCGCTTTTACCGTCAGCGCGTCTGCTACCCTGGCGGGTTACGTTGCGAATAGAGTTTGTCTGTTACATCAAGTGCTTTGACGCAACTAACCCGCCCTACGGCCCTTAAAAAGCACGTAGGGCGGGTTAGCATCGCGTAACCCGCCAAACCTTTAAGGGGCTAACCGCTTTTACCGTCAGCG
>Ga0316224_1000783_pt1 | contig 40698 bp, 35 predicted proteins | sample TBH18013metaG_FD_206254 | JGI IMG/M metagenome (GOLD analysis project Ga0316224, IMG submission 206254) | Freshwater microbial communities from Trout Bog Lake, Wisconsin, USA - TBH18013 | ecosystem: Environmental > Aquatic > Freshwater > Lake > Hypolimnion/Profundal zone | place: USA: Wisconsin... | reverse complement strand
AAAGATCATTTGTCCAGTCAGGAAGGTGGGGTGCCGAGGCATCCAGTGGAGCGACCCTAGGATCACTCGGTGTAATAATGACTCGGAGATTTTCCGTGCCGACATGGGCGACCATCACGAAAAGCTCTTCAATAGCCGCATCGCCCATGGCCAGACAGCCCGCCGATACATTTTTTCCATGTATAAAGATGTCTCCACCTAAGTTATCTCGCCCATCCATATCGGCATGAGCCAAGTCGAAATCATTTGGGTAGTCGACTTTCATGGAAAGGTGATAGTTGCTGTTCGGATTGAGTCTTGAAATATGGTAAATGCCCTCAGGTACCTGACGATCACCTTGTTGCAGTTTCGGACCACGCATGCCGCTGGCCGCCTTGATGCCGTATTCTTTAATCAGTTTGAATCGGCCCGTTCCCCTAGCCCAGATTTCCATTCTCTTCTCGTCTTTGATCGCTAACAGCACGACTTCACTGGGCGGATAGCTAACACCCGCTTTGACGAAATAGGGTTCTAATTGATCCACCGCATAAGGACCAAAGCTATAAAGAGCGTCGTCTATTGATCGTGCTCCCTGGGGGAACCGAGGGTAGTGCGCCGTTCCGCTATCCATGGGCGCTCTAAAATACTGCTTGGCAATCTTTTTTGAATTCTTTTGTTTGGCGCTTGTTGCCGGGGCAGGAGGTTCGTTGGCGCAGCCAAACAGCCAAAAAGCGATTAAAACGGTACAGGAGAACCTGAACAGATTAAGCATTGATAAGGGTCCTTGCGGTCATGGCACGATCTAAACGCTGGATTTCAGCGATCGCGAGTGGGTCACTGAAGAAAGGGTGTCTATCTTCCACGTGGCTGGGGTTCAAGTAAGAACGTTTATTTTACAACGAAGTCACAATTTTTTCTCGCCAGAAGGGGAGGAGTCGGGACGGAAGCCTTCCAAGAAAGGCTCCCTTTTTTGAGTTTTAGTTTTTACGGCCGTAGTGACTGTCTACGTATTTCTCAACCATTACCTGGAACTCTTCGGCAATCTTGTCACCTTTTAGAGTCACCGTCTTAATGCCATCTTCATAGACAGGTGCAACCGGATCTTCACCTGTACCCGGTAAGCTGATTCCAATGTTGGAATGTTTGCTTTCTCCGGGTCCATTGACTACGCAGCCCATAACCGCTACTTGCATGTCTTCAACGCCATGATACTGGCGTTTCCATTCAGGCATTTTATGGCGAAGATGGCTTTGTATGTCTTGAGCCAATTGTTGGAAATACGTGCTGGTAGTGCGTCCGCATCCTGGGCACGCCGTCACAAGCGGCATGAAGGATCGAAGCCCCATGGTTTGGAGGATTTCCTGAGCGACAATCACTTCTTGTGTTCGATCATTATGAACGGGTTCAGGCGTTAAGGAGACACGGATGGTGTCACCGATACCCTGTTGCAGAATAACGCCGAGAGCGGCCGTAGAAGCCACAATGCCCTTAGAGCCCATGCCGGCTTCTGTTAAGCCTAAGTGTAGTGCGAAATCACAGCGTGTGGACATCGCCTCATAGACCGATATGAGTTCTTGAACACGGCTGAGTTTACAAGAAATGACAATGCGATCTTTGGGGAGACCCAATTCGATGGCTTTATAAGCGCTTTCTAGCGCAGAAGTGATCACCGCTTCGCGCATGACAACTTCGAGGGGTTCGGGGGCCGACAGTTGTGCGTTTTCGTCCAGAAGTCTTGCAAGAACAGATTGATCAAGACTCCCCCAATTGACCCCGATTCGCACGGGTTTATTGTAGGTACAGGCAAATTCGATCATCTGAGCGAATTGAGGGTCACGCTTAGAGCCTCTGCCCACATTGCCGGGGTTAATTCGGTATTTCCCAAGTGCTTCAGCGCAAGCCGGATATTTTTCTAGCAGTTTATGGCCATTGAAATGAAAGTCACCGATGATGGGAACGTTGCAGCCCGCTTTCTCTATTCGATCCCGGATATGTGGAACCGCTTCGGCTGATTCTTCATTATTGACGGTAACCCGCACCAGTTCCGAGCCGGCACGAGCCAGTTCGATTATCTGTTTTGATGTGCTTTCGACATCGGCTGTATCAGTGTTGGTCATGGATTGGATGACGATGGGAGCACCCCCGCCGATCTGTACATTCCCTACTTTGACGCCAACGGTCTGCTTGCGAACGATCATGCTTTAAACCTGAAATGTTTTTATGAATTCGATTCTGTCCACCATTCTACAGCGGACTGGGTTAGCCATAAACCAATCGGTGGAAAAAGTCCTAGTTCATAGATTTTGCAATAGCAAAAATCTCTTCGGCATCGAGCGACAAATTATTAGTCTCGAATAGTTTGGCAATACAGGCACGATGGAGTGCAAGTTTCAGTGTCCCAAAGCCAATTGCGCCCCAAATTATTTTGCCTTCGCGTTCAATGCCCCGGTCCATCATGTCGGTGCCACCAATTCCAATGGGCGGCGTGGCGTTGGCATCGGCCATCATGTTGATCGATGGGTTGTTTTTCCAGTGTTCGGCTTTGATCAGTTCAACGCCTGCAGCACCAGTTGCAATCACAATGTTCGCTCCCTCAATGGCTGTCCCGCGATCATCCGAGTTGAAGGCCTGTTTTGGGATGATTTCTACGTCGAACCGTTCTCTCAACTCTTGGGCAACATGATCGGCTCGCGCTTGTTGTCTTGAAGTTACAATCACTTCTGAGGCTCCTTCACGAGCGAGCATCAAGGCCGCTCTCTGGCCCACGGGCCCCGTTCCAGCCAGAACAACACAGCGCGTTCCTTTGATCGCACCGCTACCCAGTAACTTAGACACGGCTGCGGCTGCAGTCGTATTGCTGCCGTTGCTGTCCAGCATGACCGAAACTCTGAAGTCAGCAAAAAATTTCTTTTTGATGGCTTTGAGGAGTAGGGTACCTTCTTGTACGTTGCTTCCGCCGATGAAAATGGCGGTATTTTTCTTTTCTTTGGGTGGTCGAGTAAAAATGGTGCCTTCTACTAAAGGGCCTACTGAGTCTGGGGTAACGTTACCGTATCCAATGACATGATCGGCTCCACCGTCATAAGCCACTACGGTGTCGAAAACAGAGGGGTAGTGATCTGTATCGAAGTGGAAAAGAAGTTTTTTCATCGAGATCATTCCTAATGCCAGTCAAGCTTTTGGGGCATGAAGCATGCCTCTAAGCTCCTATGATCATAAGCATGGTTGTCTATTAATGTTAATTATCGCATAGAGCTGCCTTTAAAAATCGACAAAGGACCTAAATGCTGGTCTGTTTTATAATCATGCGTAACGAAACGTGCTCGAACGCTGTATTTCAAGGAACTGATAGACATGATTAAAGATAAATCGATAGAGCTCTTTCTTGAAGAGCTGGCCAGCAAATCAGCCACCCCAGGCGGTGGAAGTGCTGCCGCCATAATGGGATCCATGGCGGCGGGTTTGGTATCAATGGTATGTAACTTGACTATCGGCAAAAAAAATCATGAGCATCTCGAGCCTGAGATGCGCGATGTGTTGGTCAAATCAGAGAGACTTCGCCATGAACTCCTATCGATGGTTAAAGACGATGTGACGGTATTTGACCAAGTGATGGCTGCTTATGGACTACCCAAAGAAAGCGAAGAAGAAAAATCATTAAGAAGCGAGACGATTCAGGCGGCCCTAAAAGCGGCTACGGATGTGCCCTTGGCTTGTGCAAAAGCTTGTCGTGAAGTGATTGAACTCTCAAGAGCCGTCGCAGAGCGAGGTAACAAGAATGTTGTGAGCGATGCGGGAGTTGCGGTAACGGCCGCAGAGGCTGCTTTTAAGAGCGCAGCTTTAAATGTCTATGTAAATGCAGGAGCTATACGAGACGAGGTCTTCGTCATTTCTAGACTTGAACAGCTTAAGAAACTGTCTGAAGGGCTTGATCAAGAAGGGGACGAAATTTACGACATCGTGAAAAGTCGACTTTAATTCAAGACTTCTATCACAACAGACGTTGACCAAGGCGATCGAAAACGCTAGAATTCCACGTCTTGATGGTTCGCCCAGCGGCTATTCAAGATGAAGCACAAACGACGGGGTATAGCTCAGCCTGGTAGAGCGCCTGCTTTGGGAGCAGGATGTCGCATGTTCGAATCGTGTTACCCCGACCATGCGCTTGTAGCTCAGCTGGATAGAGCATCGGCCTTCTAAGCCGAGGGTCGCAGGTTCGAGTCCTGCCAAGCGCACCATTACAATCGTTTTTGATTCGATGGTGACTGTAGCTCAGTTGGTAGAGTCCAGGATTGTGATTCCTGTTGTCGCGGGTTCGAGCCCCGTCAGTCACCCCACCCCTTCCGGCGGGTAATAAAGTTTCCGGGCCGTTAGCTCAGTTGGTAGAGCAGTGGACTCTTAATCCATAGGTCGAAAGTTCGAGCCTTTCACGGCCCACCATTAAATTCAGAGGGTTAGCGAGTTTCACTAAGAATCTCCTAACCTTTTTTATTTCACGCTTTGCTAAAACGTGAAATCCAACCACCCAATCATCTTAAGCCCAAGCGGTCCATCCAATACCGCAGCAGCTCCCCTGTATTGATCCGCCTTCCTGAACGAGCCAACTTGAAAACGTTCGTATCAAGTCATGCGGTTGCAGATCTTTCAACTGCGCTCTGTTGCATGCCGTCTGGAAAGCATTCGTTACAGACTTAAAGCCATGGCCTCTCGTATTACAGATCACCCAATTGGTGGCATGCTTCTTTTATTGCCTAGCCAATCAAACCCTTCGGGTGGTTTCACTAATTGGGATGCTTCATTTCCCCCCCGCTTTTTTGATCACCACGAGGCGGTCGATGATGAGTGCGGATTCTTGCATTTGGTGTCCACACAGTACTGTTGGGGTTGTTGAGTACTTCCTTCGGGAGGGCTGGTCTCTGGAGCAAATCGCTGGCACACTCAGGAATCACTATCCTGAATATGTGTAGCAGCGGGTGTCGCACGAAACGATCTACAACGCCCTTTACATCAAGCCTAAGTTTGGCTTCATACTGAGTTCCTGGGTCGCCACAGGCATCTCGACGGCTTCGTCGCCCCTGAGCGCGAGGTGGAAGACCGTCTGATTCCTGGTCATTGGGAAGGAGACCTAATCAAGGGCGCCTTTAACCGTTCTGCCATCGGAACACTGGTGGAACGTTCCAGTCGTCTAGTGATGTTGGTCGAGGTTGAGAACGCATCAGCCCTTACGGCGTTGGAAGGTTTCAGTCGCGTTCTGAATGGGACACCTAATCCTATGCGTAAGAGCCTAACTTATGATCAGGGTAAGGAGATGAGTGAGCATAAACGTCTGGCTGAGCAGACCGGTGTGGCCGTCTTTTTTGCAGACCCTCACAGCCCATGGCAGCGAGGATCCAATGAGAATACTAATGGCCTCTTACGTCACTACCTACCCAAAGGTACCGACCTTTCGGTACATTCTCAGGATGATCTAAATACTATTGCATGGAAACTGAACAACCGGCCTCGAAAGATACATGGGTTTCGAACCCCGCTTCAGGTAGCGCAGTTGCCGCCTACAAAAATCCATTAACCCCTGTTGCACTTGGAGCTTGAGACCGCCCCATTAATAGAATCTGGCTTGTTGGCTATGTCAGACTTATTGATGGACTCCGTGGACAAAGCCGCGTTGAAAACTGTCAAGAAACGTCTTGAGGAAGCTTGTGGCAGAAAACTCTCGTCCCCCAAAAGTATAGAACTTTCGCCGTCACAGATTCAAAGGCTGAAGGGAATCTCTTGCTTCCTGCATCACTACGGAATTACGGATCCCTCCAAAAATTCATTAGATCTGCTCTTATCCATAATGGGTTTTGAGCTCACACTGAACGATCTAGCTTTGATGGGCCTAACTATAGTAAACAAAGGTATCAATCCAGTGACGGGCAAACGCGCCTTTGATGAGGCGTTTGGCCAAAATGCGCTCACTTACATGATGATTTGTGGGATTGGAGCAACTCATCCCAAATGGAACTTTCACGCTGGGCTGCCAGCTCTAGTTGACTATGACGGCAGAATCCTGAGTCTTTCCAGTAAAGGGGTTTCAATTGCCATTCTCCCTCCGGAGGGCAGCCATGATGTCATATCGGACTGGAGTACAGACATCATTGCGGGTCTCTCTGAAAGACTCACGTTGGCCCCTTTTTCGAGCTGATATTCTCGCTCACTGAAATACACTGAACGAACTGTAACTGTTAGCCTTATTAGTTGATTTTACCGATGTATTATCGTACTCCGGCGGTAAAAGAATCAGAGTGGAGTCTTCCCACTACGTTTTTTTAGTTTGCTCGGATAAAAATAAATTGCGGAACGTGATTTATTTATGTCTGAAGATTTGGATTTAGAATTCAGTTCGGCATCATACTTCCAGGAATTCAGGAGAATATGGCTGGCGACCTAAGCGAAATTACGGAAGATAAAGTCCGTTTTTGTGAGCGAAGGAGGCCAGTCAGGCGAAGAGCTCGAGGCTGCCCTTATTAAGGAAGTGATCCCTCAGCATGTAGATATATTTATCTGAGGCGAGACTCTTCGAGAAGTTATGTGAAAGTTTGCACCAGCTCCCGCAGCTGAAGAAATTGCTGAATCTGCAGCCGAACCTGAGGCAGAATAATTGTTAGGTTCTAGAGTCAAGACCATCCACAGATCAAACTTTGATGGATCAGAACTTATTCATGGTTTCTGGTGGCAAGTACCAAGCCTTGTTGAGGCTTTCGGATAAATCAGAACATCCTAAAAAGGACCTACATCATTTATTTTCATTTAAAGCCCCTTGGGACAAGGAATGAATTTAAGCTGCCCGGAACGCCTAACACAGCTCCATAAGACTGAAGAATTTGATTGTGGAAAATTTGCCAGACACTGAAGGATTTACCAAGGTGGCCTAGGAGCAACCAATCTTGCTCCTAAGCCACAATCTCTCGACTAGTTTACTTCAGATTCTTACAGGCCATAATGCCTTCTCGCCAGTCTTTTCCTGCTGTTACAGAATTTTTGAAGCATTGGACCGTTTTTTCTGCGTCGTTAGATCCTGAGCAAAGATTAATTGCATTTTGCCACTCCCATTCCGTACTTTTACCCCAATTAACATGTCCATTCATGATGGTGTTGAAACATTGGCCAGGTTGAGTGGGTTTTTCAGTCCCCTTACAAAGTTGTTCTACATTTTTAGGGTCCCAATTCATATCTTTGTCTGATGTCCATGGAACCTTACCTTGAGTTTCAGAAAAGCATGCTTTTTCAGTTTCGCTGCTAGCGCTGACGCTAAAGGAAAGAGTACTCAAAACAAGTGATAAGAAACTCGCCAAACACAACCTTCCAACTGTTAAATAGTTCATAGTAGTGGCCTCGGATTTTATTAGAGTAATTTTAATATCGGACAAACTGATTGCCCGACGTAGTTATGGACAGATCGAAGTAATTAAGGTTCAGAAATAATGCTTACTTAATTCTTGTTTGCTAGATTTGTCTATTCGATTGACAAGTGTCCCAATGCCAATGAAGGCCAGATAAAGGAGGAGGTTATTCAAATTGTAATTGAACTGACGCAATACAACAGATTTCCAGATGCATTGGAAATTCAGCGGTTTTTAAGACGGTCTGTCAGGATTTAGGAATTTAATAAAGCTACTCAAATCACGGCCACAGTTGTGAATAGTCTCATGAGAATTGTTTTGAGTGGAACTTAACGGCACCCCCTGATCTTTTAAAGGGGTTCTCTGCTTCAGTAGAAAAATTAAAAAACAGAGTCGTGGTCTAAATTCATTTTGGTGTTAAGAATGAAAGAATCCCACTGTTAATGTCATAGAGACTACCGATGATTTTAATTGACCCTTTTTTATTCAGATCATCAAGAATTGGACTTCCACGCTTGATTTCTTCTACAGTCATTGCGACGTGAGTACGTGCAACCGCATTCACGAACTCGTAGTTCTTACTGCTTCGTTCACCCGAGTACTCTGTAGAAAAGACAGCAGGTTCAATTTTACTCAGTAAGTTAGTGAGGTGGCCGAGTTCCACCTTATCAATAGCGCCCTTTATGGCACCACATTGAGTGTGACCCATCACTAAAATGACCTTGCTGCCTGCCACCTTACAGGCGTACTCCATTGATCCAATGATGTCAGGGTTGGTTACGTTGCCTGCAATACGTGTGTTGAAGATATCACCAATGCCAAGATCCATAATGGTTTCAGCGGGCGCACGAGAATCCATACAGGAAAGTATAATGGCCGCTGGATATTGACCATGTGCACTGACCTCGCGTTGCTCCGTTAGATAATTATGCGCGTGGTTGTTTCCCAGACGGAATCGCTCATTACCCGCTTTCATCATTTCGATAATTTCTTCGGGTGTCATAGGGTCGCGTTTAGCCGATGTGAGCGTCTTTGCAAGAACATTAGCGGTCAGTAGACTACCACCTAGTACACCCATCAAAGGACTAATACTTGCGAATCTGAGAAATGATCGACGATTGCAAGAACAGTCAAATGAACCAGACGCTTCATCTTCCATATGGATTAACCTCACATTTTAGCTTTCAATTTCTTGATTTAAGATTGTCTGTGTTCAATATCTCATGGAATCAAATCGATCGGAAGAGGTTTGACATTCGGTCTGACCATAATTCCCGTCAGTGTGATTTGCCATCAAAGTAAGGCGTAGGTAGCGGTTTAGAGATCAAATAACCCTGAACAAAATCGACGCCTAGTTCTGAAATCACATTCAGTTCTTCTCTTTCTTCTACCCCTTCTGAAATAACTTTAATACCCAGATCTTTTGCTAGATTGATGATGGCACCAAAAGTCTTTTTCTGCCTCTCTGAGGCATGGATTCCAACGACTAATGATCGGTCTATTTTTAAATAGTCAAGCGGCAGATGAGTGACCAGAGATAGTGAGGAATATCCACTACCAAAGTCATCTAAAGCAATCAAGAAACCTCGAGTTTTCAAGTTAACAAACAGATCGATCATCTCGGGTTCATAGTCAAGGAAACTTTCTTCAGTCACTTCGAGGATAATCGATGATGGTATGAGACTTAGACCGTTGAAAAATTGTTCGGCATCATTTGGGTTTCTTAAACACCATTTGAGAAATGCTGGAGGTATGTTGATCGAGAAACGTTGTAGCTTAGTTTTATCATCATTGAACTTCCGCGAAAGTGCCTCTCCCTCAAGGAGCGACCAGATCGTCAAAGAGACAATATGCCCTGTCTCGATTGATAAAGGAATGAAACGGGCGGGAGGTAGGCGTCCCAATCTAGGGTGATTCCAGCGCATGAGACACTCATAAAACTCGATTTCAGATGAATTGCTATCTACAGTCGGTTGATATTCAAAGAAGAATTCATGGTTATTAAGTCCAGAATCAATAGAGTCTGCCAAAAGATGCAGATCTTCTATCTTCGATCTCAAGGAGGGCTCATACCAAATGGGTTCTGATGAATTATTAAGATGCGCAAACACCAATGCATCTTCGGTTGCACGAGAAACCTCTCCAAACGTTTTTCCATCGGATGACCAGACTGCAACGCCGGTTCTAATCCTGTTGTTAAGGAATGAGTGAGAACTCTTCATAATATGGTTAAGGTCAGAGATCAAGTGACCTAATTCATTTTTAAAGTCTACCTCGGAGTCCCCAACATCACGACTCACTAAGAACTCCCATTTTGAATCGCGGCCCACATGGCCGCTTTTTGAGAACGTATTTAATGCGCTGGAGATTCTAAGAATAATCTCGTTATATGATTTGATTGAAAGACCCCGTAAAGACTCGATCAAAGGGATGATTTCCACACGAACAATAATAACGGGATGATTGAAGGACCTTGACTTAAGCTTGGTAGATACTCTTTTTCTGAATGAGTCTTTGTTTAGCAAGCGTGTCTCTGGATCAAAATCCAGGGCCATATTTCGTTGTAGGGTCATTTCCTCAAGTTCTAAACCAAGATTTTCCGCGATTCCTTTGAGACCAGACATCGCATTGAGCGTAGTCTTTTTGAGGCGCGTTTGATTTCTTGTTAATAACTGCATCACTACAAGCAGATACGCATTTGCAACGATGAATCGAGATGCTGCCGAGGAACTCACGCCATACAGCGGATCAAAGAGAACAAGCGCAGAGGCAGAGATAGAGATTATGCAGACTACAAGGGAGATCTCCGGCGCTGTAATGACAGAAATAAAGGCAATAACCCCAGGTAACAAGTTGATAGGAAGGGATTTATTGATATAAACAGCAAATAGATAGGTTACAAGGCACAGAAGACCTATTGATAAACTTTTCAGGTAAGAGACTTTGTCGCTTTTTAGGTAAGAACCTACAAATAGGCAGGTAAATGCTCCAAATCCTGCAGCAATAGGATTAGGCAAATTGACAAGATCACTTATGAAATAATTTTCTAGGATTAAAGCAATAAGAAGCAGGCCTAGAAAGAAGGAAATCTGCGAAATGATGCGTTTGCTAAATTGTGTTTGTCGATTGTTAGTAGACTCCAACTCATTCAGCAGTTCTTCTGTCGCTTTGAGAACCCTAGCCGAATGATCATCGCTCTCTTTTAAGTCCGTTTTCATCAGAGGAACGCAGTGGTATTTTGATTAGTTCAGGACACTTTATGAACTAAATCATACCACTCCCATGTTGGTCTCTGCTCCAAATGATCAAGCCGATTGATGCCTAAGTCCGTATTGGATGCAGGTTGGTTAATGTTTAAAACTCAACGCTCGTTATAAAGCAAAAGGGCAGAGATTTTGGTTTGTAGAGGTCAATGAAGCGAACAGCACTCAAGTTTGTTGGTGCTATGGGACTATTCCCGAAAGCAGTCCGAAAGGTAGAGCAGGACTTGGAGTAAGCGAATGGGTTTGCTCAGACTGTGGTCCAGAGCACGACCGCGATATTAACGCATCGTGCAACATACTCAATCTCGGTTTGGGATACCAGACTCCAGCAGACTCAATCCTTGCCCTATAGGGCTTCGAGGTGCCACCGCTAGTGACTAAATCTTAAGAATGTGCAATGTGTAAATTAAGTAGCCTATGTTCCAGTTAGCGAGCCCAATAATCGTCCATAAAGTTAATTGCATTCCATAAACGCGCAGGTTCAATGCTCTCTTTGTGCTTATGAAGGCGTATGCGTGTAAACCTCGGCCACCCAAAAGCATCAGTGCAAATAAAGACAACAACCACCTACTTGTTTGGTTGTACTCAGCGCACGCAAACAGAATAAGTCCGATAGGGACATATTCAGCAAAATTTGCGTGTGCACGTATGGTCCATTCGAGCTCTGATTTTCCGCCAGTACCAATGAGTACTTGATGCTTTCTTCTCTGCTTTATGACCTGTAAGCCAAGCCACACATAAAGCAAAGCTAGGATTGAGGCGAGGAGTGTGGTGATTGGTAGCATGAGTATTGACTAGGCCTTTATATTTTCATCTTTAAAGGAGCATCCTCCCACCACAGCCAAGATTTCATTTTGATAGCGCTGCTTTGCTGCACATCAGTTGTGTCGCAACGATGAAGTTCTTTTCATCAAGCTGCTTTGCATCATTGTTTTGCTGAATTTTGAGCTTAATGTACTCCGCTGATTCCTTACCTAATTTTTTTAGGCACGCGTCAATAGAGTTGATGCCTTCACATTTTGATTTGAGCTCTTTTTCAATGTTTTCATGCGCTACAAACAATCCTTTGTCGGTCAGAAACGCAAAGCTATCTTTTGGCAGTAACTGCTCTAAGTCGATGCCTCGGACAACACCCTCGTCTAAATAACCGTTACAAGCAGCGAAATTCTGAAGTTGTTTATCTGTATAGCTTTTGGCGGCGTGCACCATGTCGGGTACGATCAAAAACATTGCAGCAATCAACGCGTACCCGGAACATCGGTTCAGTTTCATTTTTGGCTTACCCCAATAAAAAAGTGTTTTGTATGTATCTGTAGGAGAACTTATCACTGAATCAGTTGGTAAGGGAAACAGGATTCACACCAATACGAGTCTTAGGCTATTTAATACCACTCCATCATGCGGATAGTATGCGACTTAAATGTCTTACCCCATGAGCTAGAGATGGCTTTTGCCATCGAGTGTTAAAAACGATATTTTGGAATTTGGATGATGGAGTAAACATATGTCGGACACACTTGGCGCCTTTGCTATCTATTTGATTGCTGCAGTGGGGCTTTCAGCTTTTCTTCGCTTGAAGGATCGAGATACCCTTATTCCTCTGATATTGGTTGGTGTTTTGTTGAGCTTTATACCATCGCTTAGTGAGACCCAACTACAGCCCGAGCTGGTGATGGTTTTTTTCTTGGTACCGCTCGTGTTCGGTAGCGCTATGGTGGCCTCTCTGAGAGACCTGATGAAGGTTGGGCTGCCGATTCTTCTGATGTCATTTGTTCCCGTTGCCTTATCAGTAGTTACAGTTGGATATTCTGCTCACTTGCTCACTGACATCCCCTGGGCATTGGCCTTTGCTCTGGGGGCTATCCTTTCGCCAACGGATACTGTGGCGCTAAAGTCGATAGTGTCAAAGAATCCTCTCCCGAGCATACTGACCGATATCATGGAAGGTGAAGCACTGTTTAATGATGTATCAGGTTTGACCGCACTTCATTTGGCAATCATAGCGCTTATGGCTGGAGGTATCTCTACCTCTGAAATCAGCCTAGTATTTGGTAAAACCCTGCTCGTGGGTACCTTGGTTGGAGTGGCGGCTGGATCTCTTGGTTGTTGGTTTCTAAGGCGTTCCAAAGATTCTTTAAGCGTAAACTCACTTATTTTAGTGATCCCCTTTTCGATCTATGCTGTCTCTGAGCATTATGAAGGATCGGGAATATTAGCCATTGTTATTGCTGCCATCATGATCGGCATGGAGCAGCACACGCATCTTGAATTCAAAGGCCGCTTACAGAGTTTTATCATATGGGAGCATTGGGTCTTCATTCTTGAGGCAACCGCCTTTCTGCTCATGGGGGTGCAGTTGCCCCATATTCTTTTGCGGCTCACCGATTCAGAGCTGAATACTGTTTTTCTGGTGTCCTTTCTAATCGTCTTTGTACTGATCATCACCCGGTTTCTGAGCGTATTCTCTCTGGTGATATTCCGGAAGCTTTTTCGAACGAGGCGACATCTCAACTGGCGCTCAAGTTTTTTGCTCTCTTGGTTTGGTGTTAGAGGTCCCGTGTCCTCGATGGCAGCCTTTGCGATCCCGGTCAGTTTGACGTCTGGTGAAGCGGTTCCGGGTCGCGACATGGCGATATCGATTGCACTTGTTGTGATCATCCTGACCATTATGCTCTCGCTGACGATTAAACCCCTTATTCGTTGGCTTGAATTAAGCGATGGCAAAGATGTTCAACACAATGAAATGAAGATATGGGTTCACTTAGCGGATAAGTCGATTGAGCAAATTGACAAATGGATCCATGAGGCCAAAGCGGGCGACGCCCAAAGTTCTAAAATCGATCTTCTTGAGGATGCAAGAAAAGAATATCAATACCGCCGGAACTTGCTGCAACAGATATTGAGTATTTCAGGTGGGGACGTGTCGGACTTCTCGAAACAGTACGAGAAGCAAAAGGATTTTTATTACACTGACTTCTTGGTTTCAGATCTTGCTATTGAGTTAGCTTGTTTTGAGAGAGACGCTCTTTTGGCTTTGGCCCAGCAAAAAAATAGGGAATTTGAATCTAATGTGCTTAGGAGCGTACTTCGAAAGACTGATATCCGTCTGATTTTCTTAATAGCAGTGTGGTTCGGGGCTTACCTAAAAAACCTGATAATTAAGCGTATTTCGTTCTGAACTATTTGGCGTCTTAGAGCATCATCAGTCGGCCTCCATTCCTCCATTGTTTTTGATCATGCAAACGGGAAATAAGCGGCTTTAAAGTTAAGGATTTCGGCTTGAGTTAGAGATCTTTCGGATTGTATTTGAGGCTATCGATGGGGCCAGTCAAGTATACGTGTAGGGGCTTAAGTTAAAATTGCTCCAGGCTTCCGGGTCATGCCCCGCGATGACCTTGATGTTTTGTTGGTCTCTCGCCATTTTGAGGCGCCTCATCGTTTGAAGTGATGCTTCTCGGTCCCAAACAAGACCGGGAACGATTTCTTGATCGAGCATTTCATCCGTATAGCAACTGTCTGCCGCAAGGAGAATTTCGCCCATGTCGTCTAGCCGGATGAATAGGGATTGATGACCTGGTGTATGTCCTGGCGTGAACCAAATCTGTATTTGTTCGTCACCAAATAAATCGAAGCGGTCATCATCCCAACCATTTAAGGGCCACCAATCGACTGGTTTGTCAAAATCTTGTCGAATATAGGCGCGTTTTTGATTGTCATCCGGATGGTAGGCCCACTCCAATTCTATTTTCTGAACGATGTATCGTGCATTTGGAAAGCAGCCTATTCCACCAGCGTGGTCTAAATGCAGGTGAGAGAGCACAACGATATCGATTTCTTCAGGCGCGATACCGATCGACATAAGTTGTGGAACCACAAACTCTTCTGGTTTCATGTGTGGGAGATAAGCTTTCGTTGCAATCCCCCAATGTCGATGAGCATCATAGGCTACTTCAGCGGCATTGCCCGTATCGAAGAGTACTCTTCCTTTAGGATGGTCAATGAGGAAGAAGGGCACTGGAACAATAAAGGGAACACCAACATCCCGACCTGAAGTAAAAAAATGCTTCTGACTTTCCAGCGTACCGGATTGAAAGAACATGAGCTTTGTTTGTCGCCGATCTTTTCTCATCACTTCAGTTTGAGAGTATCTGTCGACTGTCGAATGCTTGCACGAACAGCATTTCGGCATCGGTCTGATTAATTGATCGAGGATTGTTGTTCAGCAAACGGGTGACTTCCATCGCTTTTTTGGCCATGCCATTCAGCGCGGTCTCTGGCACACCTAGAGATTTTAAATCAGTCGGCATCTCGAGTAGCTGCATCAGTCTCTTTAGGAATGAAACGGTATCCTGTGGGCTTGCATCTTGTCTGCCGGTCAGACGCTCAGCCATTTTTTTAAACTTGAGTGGCTGGCTGGGGAGATTGAAGTTGGATACAGGTAGTAACATCAGGCTGACGGCTAATCCATGCGGCAAATGAAACTCGGCCCCAAGTGGATAGGCTAGAGCATGCGCTGCGGCGACTCCAGCATTTGAAAAAGCCAGTCCCGCGAGAAGGCTTCCCTTTAGCATGGCTTCTCGATGCTCAAGGGATCCAGGGTTGCTATAGGCTATAGGGAGGGCATTCGTAATGAGTTCAATCGCTTCTAAGCTTAATGCCTCAGTATAGGCGTTCGCATTCAGGGATGTGTAGGATTCTATGGCGTGAGACAGCGCATCCATTCCGGTGTGCGCCGTCGACTGACCCGGTAAGCTGAGTGTCAGTGCTGGATCTAATAAGGCCACCTTAGGAATCAGGTAGGGTGAAACGACTGCCTTCTTCAAAATAAAATCGGGGTCAGAGACCACAGCAATGGATGTCACTTCACTTCCTGTACCAGCCGTTGTAGGTATAGCAATTAGAGGTAATCCTTCTCGTTCGATTAGGTTAGTACCTATGATCGATGATACGGATATGGAAGTTGGACATAGGGTCGCAACCACCTTGGCTGTATCTAGAGTACTTCCGCCTCCTAGACCAATGATCGCGTCAGGTTTGTACTTTCTAGCAAATGCAGTCGCTTGCTCAATCGAATTGATGTCAGGGTCACTGATGACCTCTGAGAAAACTTCGGTTTGGATATGGGCTTTGGACAGGGCTTCCATCAAAATATCGTGGAGTCCTGAGTTGAGGATTCCTGGGTCCGTGAGAATTAACGTCTTTTGGCAATGCCAGTCCTTAAGATAATCAACGGTTAAAGATTCGCTATGGAGTCCAAGATGGATGTGAGGATTTGGGAGGATAGTGATACCCATTCTGTTTCTCCTAATCTTCAATCACCAAAAGACCAGACTTCTTCTGGGTTCGGGATCGTGGTTTTAAGTGGCATGCCAATTCTCTGAACTTTAATAAGGTGATGCCAGATGAATTGGGCCTTGCCGCGATTATTCTGAATTTTGTCAGCGAATACCCCTAGACCAGTTTCTTTTAGGGCCAAGGTGAATCCGCATGATCATAGATTGTCTTGCCTATGGCATGAACTAATTGATCCACTTGAGTCTGTTCGAAGGTTTCAAAAAGAGCGAGCGCCCTCCGTCCATTATCAATTAATCGTTCAATCTCGGATTCCATACGCTTATCCTAATGATTAATGGGAGTAGGTGAGGGCTTAGAGCATTTTTGGGAATCCCTCTGGTCCATTGATTTGTGTCGGATGAGCACGATGCAAGATCACTTTAGATTCAAATGGACGTCATCGCCATGATTATTGATGCTTGCTTAAACCAAAAATAGGATTGGCTTCGGTTGATTAAGGTATTAAGTGATCCTAAACTCAATCATATGGAACTTCTATTGGGTGAAAAGGCGATTAAAAGTCCTATTTCGACGATGGCCTGGCTTCAAGCTCTTGAGACACATACGTAAAAATGTAAGGATTTTCTCTAACATAATTTTTGGGGTGTATTCAGTGGACGGCATAGAATCGATTAAACGCACAAGCCCATTTGTCAGTGTGGACCTATGAAACTCGCTGGCGTATCGACTGGTAAGCTTAGTATCGTCCGATATCGTGGCAAATCCGTTCAAACTGGGATCTTTAAAACAAACTCAGAAGGGCCCGTTTTTGTATCCTTTGATGGCTTATTAGAAGACGTTCAGGTCGATCGAAAAAATCATGGTGGGCCGGATAAGGCCATTTATGCTTACAGTCTAGAGAACTTGAAATACTGGGCGGAGTTGCGACTTGATTCGATCTATCCAGCGGGTCATATGGGTGAAAACCTTACCATAGAGGGTTTAGACGATCATCAGGTCTATATCGGTGATCGTTTCCGTATGGGGGGTGTCACGTTAGAGGTTACCCAACCCAGGGTTCCTTGCTTTAAGTTGGGTATTCGAATGGCCGATGCCCGGTTTGTTTCTCAATTCCTGTCTTCTGGACGGACTGGTTTTTATCTTAGAGTATTGGAAGAAGGCACCCTCAAAAAAGGGGATCCGGTGACTAAGATCCACACGGACTCCTCTGGAGTATCTATTCCGGATGCGATGAAAGCGATTCTTACAGGGCCTGATCAGGTGTATTGGATTCAAAAGGTTTTGGATGTCCAAGCGCTCTCAACCGCTTGGCGAGAAGATTTGCATAAAAGACTGAGCAGCAAATCTTCTTAGAAAAAAACGGCATCTTCAATAAGTATTTATTACCCAAGTTTATTTGAATATTGCTTTAGCATGACCCATCACTACGATCCATTGAGCTATAAGGAAACGGCAATACAGTTTACTCAAGCGATTCCCGTTGGTACGTATGCCATCAGCAGATTTCTCTGGGTCATTACATCTCCCTGTACTCGGTGCTGAAAGCGCAAAATATCTCTTAAATAAAGTTAAGAACCAATCTTGTGTAGCCTTAATGAAGGGCTTGGCTCAAGGTTTGTTCTCAATCAGTAGATCGATGGGTCTGCCTGGATCTCCAATTAAACTGATCCCTCGATGATTGGCAGCTAGATGTCGCACAATTTGGTAGACGGTCTCAATCTGCTCACTAGCACCAATTCCTTCTGCTAAATAGTTTAAAGAAATTGGACCTTTACTAGCTTTCATGTGATCTAGGATCGTTCTTTGGAGCTCAATAACGCCCGCTGCAGCCTTTTTGCCTGCTTCAACGCCTGGTTGATGGTAAGCATTGATATTCACTAAAGAGGCATAAAACCCTACGGCACGTTCATAGAGAGCGATGAGTGCCCCAACGGTCCTAGGGTCAACCCTAGGTATCGTCAACGTGACAGATTCTCTGTGGTTTTCATATAGCGCTTGTCGAGTGCCTAGCAGTAAGCCAGATAGAAAATCACCCGATGTGGCTGATGGTTCGACTTCGATGGAAGGCCCAGAGCGATCCTCTAGGACCTCGATAAAAGTAATGAAAAAGTTGTGCAGACCGTCTCTTAACTGTTGAACATAAGCATGTTGGTCAGTGGATCCCTTGTTACCGTATACGGCGATGCCTTGGTGAACGATGTTCCCATCTAAATCTTTTTCTTTGCCTAGGGACTCCATGACAAGCTGCTGCAGATATCGACTGAAGAGCAGTAGACTGTCTTTGTAAGGAAGTACGACCATGTCCTTATCGCCTTTGCCATTGCCTGCATAATGCCAGGCCAGCGCAAGAAGGGCCGCAGGATTGGCATGAATATCATGAACTCGCGTCGCTTCGTCCATCTCCTTTGCGCCGGCAAGCATTTCTTTGATGTTGATGCCCTGAAGTGCAGCAGCGAGCAGTCCTACGGCTGACATTTCAGAGGTGCGCCCACCCACCCAATCAAACATTGGGAACTCGTGAAGCCATCCTTCTTCATGACCCAGTTCGTCCATCGCACTACCCTTCATGGTAATGCCGACCGCTTGGCTCGCAAAGTCGAGCCCTTTATCTTTAAATGCTTTTTTAACCTCAAGCAGTCCGTTTCGAGTTTCTGGTGTTCCCCCGGACTTACTCGTAACGATTACCAACGTGCTTTTTAAGCGTTCACCAATACGCCCCAGTACCCAATCGATTCCTGCAGGGTCCGTGTTATCGATGAAGTGGATGACCCGCTTGGCAGTATCTGGACTCAACGCTTCAGAAACAAACTGAGGCCCTAGGGCTGAGCCGCCGATGCCTATCGATAGGATGTCCGTGAAACTATCAGCAAGAGGTGGCTTGATGACACATTGATCAACCCAGCTCACGAATTTCTCGATATTTTGCATCGTTTCCAAGATATCAGAACGTATTTCTGGTTCGAGGGCTCTCTCGGGATCTCTCAACCAATAGTGACCTACTCGCCTGTGTTCATCTGGATTGGAAAATTCTCCAAGTTCCAGTTTGTCCATGGCTAAAAAGGCTTGTTCGAATTTGGGTTGAAGCGCTGCTACGTGCTGTTCGGTGTAATCCATGCGACTTAGATCTAGAAAGATCTCAAGGCCACTGTGATAGTAAAGTCGATCCTGAAAGCGTTGCCAGAGTTCAAGAGAGTGCATAGAAGGCCTATAGGTTGAAGTAATTAATCAAGCAAATCACGATCGTCACATTTGCGTGGCAGCTAGATGATATTGAGCCACTGACGCCCATCTCTTGTAAGTAGATCATCAGCATCAGCTGGGCCCCAAGAGCCAGCTGCATAGTTAGGGAAGTCACGGGGTGGCAAGGCCTTCCATACATCGAGAGTTGGCTGGATTAGACTCCAACCGGCTTCTACCATATCAGCTCTTTGGAATAAGGTAGCATCACCCGCCATGCAGTCGAGTAATAGTCGTTCATAGCCTGTATTGGCTGTTGATCCGAAATAATCCTCGTATTCGAAGTCCATATTGACGGATCCCAGCTTCATGATCGGTCCTGGAATCTTGGCTCCAAATTCTAAGGAGATGCCTTCGTTGGGCTGGAGACGGATGATCAGACGGTTGGTTCTTAGCTGGTCAATGGCGGTGTTTCGAAACAGCACAAGCGGTGCTTGACGAAATTGAATGACAATCTGTGTGGTACGTGTAGCTAAGCGCTTTCCGGTTCTTAGATAAAAAGGAACTCCTGCCCAACGCCAGTTATCGAGCATCAGCTTCATCGCAACATAGGTTTCTGTGCATGAGTGAGGATCTACATGGGGTTCAGACCGATAGTCCCTCAGTGTCTCTCCATTCAACATGCCACTTTGATATTGGCCGCGCGCCATTTTGCTTAGTACATCCTCTGGGGATGGGATTTGTACAGAACGGAGTGCTTTTGTTTGTTCATCCCGAACAGCATCGGCTTCGAACGAAACGGGGGGCTCCATCGTCGTGAGGGACAACAGCTGAAAGAGATGGTTGGGGACCATGTCACGGGTAGCCCCTGAGGTCTCATAATAATTGCCCCGTGATTCCACTCCGACAGTTTCTGCGGCTGTAATTTGGACGTGATCAATATAACGTCTATTCCAAATGGGCTCGAAGATGCTATTAGCAAAGCGGAACACGAGAATATTCTGGACGGTTTCTTTGCCCAGATAGTGATCAATCCTATAAATCTGACGCTCTCTTAAAACCTTTTTGATCTCTTTGTTCAGTTCTATAGCGGATTCAAGGTCGTGTCCAAATGGTTTTTCGATGATCACTCTTCGCCAGCTGCCATTGTCTTCCTTAGCAAGTCCAGCATCTCCGAGTTGGCGTATGATTTCTCCAAAGAAATTAGGCGCTGTGGCTAAGTAGTAAAAGTAACTGTCGTCAATCTCATGATCAGCTCTTGTCTGGGCGCAAGCCGCACCCAAACGATGGTAAAAATCAGGGTCGCTGAAATCCCCACTTACAAAATGGATGCGTTGTTCAAACCAAGCAAGAACGTTTGTATCTAGGTCATCTTTGGCGTATTCCTTAATGGCTTTGACCATCTGCTCTCTGAATGCGTCCGAGCCTATCTGATCAAAGGCTGCACCAATTAAGGCAAAGCGCTTGGACAGTAGGTTTGCTTTTGCAAGGTTATAGAGGGCAGGTAAGAGCTTTCGGTGGGTTAAGTCACCCGTCGCACCGAAAATCACCATCACGCATGAATCGCCCAGATTCTCTGGCCCATTTTTTAAAGTGTGAATTGGTAGATTCATTTCTTTTCCTGGTGGCCACCGAATTGGAAGCGCATGGCGGAGAGTAGTTTGCAGGCAAACTCATCCTCACCGCGCGAACTGAAACGCTGGAATAACGAGGCACTAAGAACCGGTGTTGGGGTTCCTTGGTCAATAGCGGCACTCACCGTCCAACGGCCTTCTCCAGAATCTGAAACTTTGCCGGAAAATAGTGACAAATCAGGATTCTCCGCTAGGGCCTCTGCTGTTAAATCCAATAGCCAAGATGACACGACACTGCCACGCCGCCACAGTTCTGCTATATCCGGTAAATTCAATTCGTATTGGAAATGTTCGGGATGTCTAAGTGGAGTGGTTTCCGCGTCCGACTGAACATCCGCTTTTCCAATGTTTGCCCGTTTTAAGATGTTAAAACCTTCCGAATACGCTGCCATAAGACCGTACTCAATGCCGTTATGAACCATTTTCACGAAATGGCCGGCTCCTGAGGGGCCGCAATAAAGATAACCTTGATCTGCGGTGGACTGACCTAAGGTCCGGCTCTCAGTCAGCGGAATATCACCGGTTCCAGGCGCAAGGGTTTTGAAAATGGGGTCTAGGTGCTTAAAGGTAGGTTCTGAGCCACCGATCATCAAACAATAACCACGATCAAGGCCAAAAACACCACCACTGGTACCAACATCAACATACTCAATCTTGTCTTTGATAAGAGCCGTTGATCGTCTGATGTCATCGATATAGTAGGAGTTGCCACCATCGATAATGACATCACCAGCATCCAGAAGAGGTTTAAGTTTATCTACTGTTTGATCCACGAGTGCAGCAGGGACCATGATCCATACGGCTCTAGGTTTCTGCAGGGATTCAACAAATGATTCGATCGTTAGAAAACCCTGGGCTCCTTCTGATTGTAGGCCTTCTACAGCCGCCTGGTTGACATCGAACACAGAACATTCATGGCCCCCACGTATCAGGCGTCGAACCATATTGGCGCCCATTCTTCCCAAGCCTATCATTCCAATTTGCATGGTCAATCTCCTCTAAAACCAGTTGTTGTAACCACAGTGTAAGCACCGATCAGTGAAGCGTCTCTAGGAAACAACATCAAATCTCGAATCGTATACCTTTTTTTACTTCAGATGAAACAATCTTCAAGCTTTTTACATGTTCAAGTCACCGATGATTGGAGCAGATTAATAGGCTCGCCTCTTGGCGATCATCCGCACCCTTAGGCAGTCTGTGGGCTATTACGAGCGCATTAATCCGAAAGACATCAGCCTCTCTTCAATATTGGGCGTTTCTGTTACAGCCATTTGCTGACCCAGCTCAATCATCACATTAACCAGTTTATTCTCGAGCGCAATGATGGCCCGCAAGCTGCTTAGGTCTCTGGCCTCCATCGTATCAGCTTTCATCATTGAAACTGATGCCTCGTTCAGATGCGTCAAGTATTCCTTAAGATTTGGAATCACCATAGAAGCTTTTTTATCTAGCACATCGGCGAGATTATCGTAGTAGACCCCATAAGCCTCTCGAAGTTGATTCATTTCTGCCTCAAGCGGAGTAACCAATGACCCGAAACGTTGGCTGAGGAAAAAGCGGTGACGCGCCAAAATGATATTGGAAATATATTGCAGGCTATGAATGATGTAGCGAAGCTTGATGTTCTGATTCAGTTGAGCACTTGATTGTGCCTTGGGCTCCATCTGCGCATGTTCTAAGATGTTTAAGGATTCTTGTAAAGTGGTGTCCAGATCATTCATGAGGGTTTCTGACACCTGTTCTTTGAGTTCCTTGGCAGGGTTTGAACGCATGGTGTTAGCCAGATTCCGCAGTAAACCAGTGAGTCTTCTGCTGGATATTGTTTCGGAGCGTTGTGGCCAAAGTAAATAGTTAAGCGCTCCAGAAATGATGAGGCCAATTAAAATCCCCAGAATCCGATCTCTTGCGAGCACTAAATCGATGATAGGGCCAGGGCTATTTAGGGCTGATAGGGCGAAAGCAAAACCTATTTGCATGCCTATGTAGGACACACGTGGAGTTCCAGCTGCAATCCATGAGCTCACCCACAAGAAGGGGCTTATAGCAAGGAGAAAGCCGGCGATAGTTGATGTGGCTGGCATCAAGACGAGAATGTAAAAGTAAGCAAATACCCCGCCTATCGATGCGCCAAGAATCCGCATCATTGATTTTCTATAGTCTGCCCCGAGGGAATTATCAGCGACTAATATGCATGTCATCATGGCTGTATTGATCCCTGGCCAATTCAGCGATTGGACCAAGAGAAGGGCTAGGGTGGTTGACAGAGCAACTTTGAGTGCCCAAATAAAACTGTCCTCATGATCCTTGGCAAACTGGCTCGACAGCCATGTCATGGGTTGAATGCTTTGACGCTTCAAGGCCTTGGTTGCTTTGGCTTTGGAGCGGTGGGGCGTTGCGGTATTCAGTTCCTTGAGTACCGACTCAATTCTTTGACCACCCTCATAGGCGCGATCAAAAAATGGAGTGAGTGAGCTCATATCCGGGGAAGAGCGTGTTCTATCTTTCGTTTCTAAAGGCTGAAATATGGACGGTTTATCAGCTCTGTCGATAAACGTGTTTCTAAGGAGGATGGCATTTTGTTTAAATCGCAAAAGGTCTTCACGGTCCTGAGTATTCAGATCAACCCTGGGGGATCCTTGGGATAAAACACGCTCTATTTCCGATAAAATGTTAAACCAGTTATCCAGTTCAAAAATCAGGCTGGCCCATTCCAGATGTTTTGCCTCGACATTGAGATCGGTCGCCTCACTTTCTCTCAGTAACGTGAGACTCTCAGAGACCCGTCCGGGCCTCAGATAGGCACCTAATCCAGAGGTGTCTCGCTGCTTCTGATTATCCAGAAGGCTATCTATCTTTGCTTCTATTTTTGAGAAACTCGAGCCGAGCCGCTTCCTGAGTAATTGGAAAGGCGTAGTGGGCCACAGTGTCCACTCAGCCAGAATAATCAGTCCACCAGGCAGGATACAAAAGGTGATCACCAGCCAAAGCGTTTGTTCTATGCTGTTGACGGGGTATTCCGGTGATAAAAACGCCGCTAATGTAAAAACTAAAGGAGGTATGTTTAGAATCCTATTGATTCGTGCATGGCACAGTAGTCCAAACAGTATTAAGAAACCCCAAGGTATAAAAAACCAGGGCTGATCGGTCCAAAGAATGATGCTGTAAAGACCCAGAAGGATTGAAGCCGAGCTTTGGATGGCAAGCGAGCGGGCACTTTTAATCGCTCGAATGTTATTAAATAAGGTTTGGCTGTAAAGCAAGACCATCGCCAGTGCAAGTGAGATGTCGATAGGTGGATGAAAGGTTGCATTTAAGGTGCAGATGACGATCAAGATAATAAAGAGTCGGAGCGCAATGACACGACGTTCCTCATTGAGGTTGAGTTCCTGTTGAAGAAACACCCTAAGTGGTAGGCCGAAACAAAAGCTTTCTATGATTGAGTTCTTCCGGTTAAGTCGAGAAAAACTCATTGTGGTCTCTTAAGGGGAAACGGGCTGGTTGCTTGATTTGATATGACCCACGTCCTTATGGACTGTAGTGAAGGCCGTCATGCCCATCCTAAAAGGGTGTGCAGGATCTCGGTCTAATAGTTTAATTCTGACAGGGAATCTTGCTGCAAGGACAACCCAGCTCAGTGTTCGCTGAACTTCGGGTAGTGCGTCCTCTACCTTCAGGTTATCTGGGTAATTGGCCCAGCCAATTCCTTGAACCTCACCACTAAAGTGTTTTCCAGGATAAGCGGCCAAAAACACGTCTACGGGCTGCCCTGGCTTGATGTTTCTGAGGTAGGTCTCTTTGTAATTGGCTATAACGTACCAAGTTCGGTCGTCCACCAAAGCAAAGAGCTTTTGTCCAGGTTGCACGTATTGACCGACTGCAATATTGAGGTTGGTTACGTACCCATCAAATAAGGCATGCACCGTACAGTATTCCAAATCGAGTTGGGCTGACCTTAACTTGGCTTCCGCAGCTTGAACACGAGCATAAGCGTTTCCGTATTGCGCGATTTTAGCCTCAGCGGCTAGTCTTGCCTGTTTGGCTGTTTCCAGAGCAGCAGTACTGGCGAGTAATTGAGCCTGAGCATTTTGAACGGCCGCCTCAGTTGATTTTTGGTTCGCAGACGCCTGATTGACGGCATTGCTGGTTACATAGGCCTTTTGTTCCAATGGTTCAATTCTTTTTAAGTAAGACTTGGCATATCCTGCTTGCGCCTCAAGCCTTGAAACTTCTGCAGAAGCTGCATTTATGGCTTGCTCGGCTTGTTTTATTTTAGCTTCATAACCTCGTAGATCGGCTATTTGTCCAGAGACTTCTTTTTCTGCGAGTCGTAATTCAGACTCCGCTAAAGCAACATTAGCTTCATAGGGACGGCGATCAATCTCATACAGGAGGTCGCCCTGCTTCACATATTGGTTATCAATCACATTTAAGTTGAGTATTCGGCCATTCACATGTTGCAGTACCACATCGACGATATTGGCACGAACCATCGCATCGTTGGTTCTGGGGTCTTCAAGGTTGATATGCCAGACCCATGAACCTGTAATAAGGGCCCCTAAAACAATAGCAATTCCGATCCTTTGCCCCAAACGTTTACGGTCTTCTTCACTTTGGATGCTCATGAACTAAACGCAACCAGCCAGAATGTGAACGTCAGTAAGGCCCATAGGCAGGTATAAATTAGGACAGGGGGGCCTAGATGTTCAGACAACCCTGCTCTAGACAACAAAGCTGAACAAAGTGCGGTCAAGAAAGATCCTGAAACCATGGAAATGATCCAAGGAGGCCAGAATGCACCCTGAAGCGAAAGAAGAGGGTCACACCCTGTAAGGGCAAGAGAAATAATAACCAAGTGAGACAGAGCACGCATTCTTCTAACATCTAACTGAGTTAGTGGGGTATGTTTTGGGTCGTTCCTGTTCAGCAATTAAGCGATGCGATAACATAGATCCAAGAAGCGGTAAACGTGATGTCGCAACCAAACCTTCATCACTCAGGTTAATAGGACTCTAAATGATCCGCTCAGATTTGTCACGGTGGAAGATCTCCCTGCCAGTCACTGCCTAGACTAGGATCCAGTTAGCTGAAATGAAGCTTGTCTGTTACCTTTCGTTTACCCTTTTGGTAATCCTTCTAGAAGGCTGTGCGAGTAAATCCGCAACACCTTCCATAGACCACGCGCTGAATCCAATGAGTTCGGCGCCAGTTTCTCATTTCGAAACCTGGAAACCCCAACCATCTGATGCCCCAGAGGCACCTGACCTCAAAACCACGTCGATGTTACCCGCTGGCAATCGTCTGGTGGAGTCTAAAAAAACATACGAGTTGACTGACTTAGTTGACTTGGGTATGCGATCGAACCCGGTCACTCGTAATTCCTGGGAGCAGGCTAGGGCAGCTGCGGCAGGACTTGGTATCGCGGAGGCGCAATGGCTTCCAGTCATCTCAGTGAATGTGCATGGCGGCTATTGGCGTTACCCATTTCCAGAGTCTGGTTCTGCTTTTTCATTGAAAGGTACCGCAATTGATTCAGCTGTTTCAATGACGTGGAACCTATTTGACAAGTCCAGATCTGCCAAAATTGATGTTGCGTTGCAGCAGTCGTTTGCCGCTAACTTTTCGTTGAACCGGACGCACCAGAGGGTGTTGTGGGACATTGAGCGATCATTCTATGGGCTTTTGGCCGCTGAATCTCGAGTTCAGGCTTCTGAAATCACACTGAATCAAACCGTTCAGAACGCAAAATCAATCGAAGCCCAATTCCATAAAGGTCTTGCCACCCAGCCTGAGGCTCTTTTGGCTATTCAGGATCAGGCAAAGGCAGGGTATGAGCTTCAAGGAGCGAGAGGCTCTGTGATGGAAAAGCAGGCGGAGTTGGCAGAAAGTTTGGGTATCACGCCAAATGTTCAACTTAAGACGGTAGCATTGAGTGATGTTCTGTTGCCTAAGGGGCTCGAGGAGTCGGCCGATTTAATCATTGATCAGGCCTTAACCGATCGGCCAGATCTTGCTGCTAAGCTCGCTGAGTTGAGAGTGAAAGAAGCTGAAATTCGTAAAGCGGAAGCAACCTACTGGCCGACCATCGGCTTCTCGGGCGATGCGGGTTGGAAGCAATGGAGCTACCAGAATGCAACGGGTGCGCCAGGTCAAACAGTCAATATCGGATCACCTTTGACAGATGCATTCATTACCATGAACTGGAATCTGTTTGAAGGTTTTGCCGGTACAAACGGTATTGCCCAAGCTGAAGCAAAACGTAATGCAGCACAGGCTGAATTTGACGAACTCCAACTTCGAGTGATCCGTGATGTCTGGAAGGCCTACGCCGAATTTAAAACGGCCTTAAGAAAACGTGAGTTTGCGGTCGCAATGCTTAAAGCCGCAGAGAGGTCTTATGATGCAGCCAAGGAAACCTATGTCCAAGGAGTTGCGACCGTCATTGAATTACTCACGGCTGAAAAGAATCTTGCAAATGCGAGATACACCGAGATTGATAGCAAAGCAGGCCTATTGCAATCTGCAGCAGCTCTAGTATACGCATCAGGCGGTTCGGCTGAAGAACTGTCAGCCTCCAGTCCCTCGGCTATGGGTGGTTCCTCCCTATCCAATCCGAGCCAGTTTGGGAACAAGTAAACACGTCATATGAGGTGGAAGTATGAGCCAGGAACCGTCTAGATCTAGAGCTGAAGCCATAAACGCGATCACTCAGACTGTAGCTCTAATTGCGGCCGGAATATGGGGCGTCTACACCTTCATCTACCAGGCCCAGATTGCACCCGGTTTGGCGCCACCCACAGTAACACTGAGCAGTAGTCTTGAAAAAGTCGGAAAACAAAATGACATCACCGCTATTAGAATGTCCCTAACGAGGACGAATCCGGGTCAAAACACCGTCAGAATACTGGCAGTAACCTATAACGCGGTGGGAATTAAAGAGCACTTCATAAAAGAGGGGGAAACCAATCCTGACTTTAATCAAGCCGAGCCAAACACGCACCGCATTAACGTATCTCGTTATATGGGTCAGCCTGAAAGAGAGGAGCTGCTTTTCAAAGAAGGCGTTTTGTTTGCAGGTGCTGATGCCCATGGTTCTGTATCAGCGTTATCACCCAATGAGTCGGTGACCCGCGAAATCATGCTCTACGCTGATCGCAAGAAGTTCGATCGTATCAAGTTAAAGGTTTCCTTGTTTTTCCAGAAAGAGTCTCAAGAGGGGAGGTCGCTGAAGCTGTTGACCGCTCAGGATGGAAGCCTCAGTGTTGTCGAGGAAATGCCCTGTCAGCCTGGACCCAGTTGCGTGCCCATTGAATTCACGGATTATGCAACGGAATTGTCTCTATGGGACTAACGGTATACTCAATCTTTTACCTTTTTAATCAATGAACATTATCCACACTTTCAATATTGATCATTATCAAACGGGTATGGTCTTTATCTTCGTTTTGGTTCTGTTTTTTGTGATCAGCCAATACGTGGTATCGCGGTTTTTTATCAAGAAGACGCATGATCCTGAAGTGATTGGTGGATTCTTTCAGGTGATTGGAACGATGTACGCGGTCGTCCTGGGGCTGGTGGTTGTGGACGGGATGGATCGTTTCTCTAGCGCGAATGACATTATCTCTGATGAAACCAAGGCTTTGGTTCAGGTTTATACGCTTTCTGAGCGATTCACTACCCCTCAGGCGGCAGAACGTATTCGTTCAACAACCAAGGCTTATATCGACGAGGTCGTTGCCAATGATTGGCTGATCATGCAGGACGACCTTGAAAACTTTGAGGCCAGGAAATTACTAAAAAAATTGATTAACGAGATTAAATATCTAGAACCCGTGACGAAGGGTGATGAGATTATCATGCCGCTCGTGCTTGAGGCGGCCATGGATGCCTGGGGCCTTCGGTTGGATCGGGTACACCAGGCGCAGCATAATATTCCTAATGCCGAATGGGCGATATTGCTGATTGGGGCCCTGATCACCATCTTAACCTCCTTTCTCTTTCCGCTTGAGAGTCAGTTGGCGCATAGTGCCTTGACTGGGTTGACGGCTATTATGATTTTCATGTCGCTTTACGCTGTACTCATGTTCAGTGAGCCTTTTAAAGGCGACTTTGTGGTATCCAATCAACCTTTTCTAACTGTCCAGAGGATCATGTCTGGGGCCTATTACGGTCTAGATCATTAAGAGATCGATGGACGCAAGACAATAGTGATCGTCCCTTAGTTTGTTTCAAGGAGCCTTCCATGAAGTTTCACCCAGATATGAAAGAAAATGATGTAACGCCCCAAGAGGTTTGGCTTAGGAGGCGTTCTTTTCTTGAGGCAACTGTCAAAGTGGGCCTCTTGGGATTAACCGGCTGGCCACTAGCCTCCCTTGCTGAAAGCCTGAATCCAAGGCCTACCCCATCACTCGCTACCAGTGAACCACTCACGCCTCTTGATAAGGTAACCAGTCATAATAATTTCTACGAATTCGGGACCAGTAAGGACGACCCTGCTGCTAATGCGGGAACCCTTAAAACACGGCCGTGGACGATTACTGTCGAAGGTGAGGTGAAAAAGCAAAAAACCTTTGATATAGATGAGCTTCTGAAGATGGCTCCGCTTGAGGAGCGGATCTATCGGATGCGGTGTGTTGAGGCCTGGTCGATGGTGATTCCATGGGTTGGCTTCCCTCTATCGGCTTTACTCAAACAAGTCGAGCCTAACAGCAAAGCTAAATACGTAGAATTCGAAACGCTCATGGATCCAGAGCAAATGCCTGGGCAGCGCAGAGAGGTTCTTGATTGGCCGTATAAAGAAGGATTAAGAATAGATGAGGCTATGAATCCATTAACTCTTCTGACAGTAGGCCTTTATGGTGAAGTTTTGCCTAATCAAAATGGAGCGCCTGTTCGCATCGTCGTACCCTGGAAATACGGCTTCAAGAGTGCAAAATCTATCGTAAAGATTCGATTAGTAGAGAATATGCCCCTCACATCATGGGCAAAGGCAGGACCCAATGAATATGGATTTTATGCCAATGTAAATCCAATGGTGGATCACCCGCGTTGGACTCAATCAAAAGAGAGACGCATCGGTGAGTTCTTTAAAAGACCGACGCTCCCCTTTAATGGTTACGGCGATCAGGTGGCCAGTCTTTATAGTGGCATGGATCTGGTTCGTAACTTTTGATAAAGCTCGTCGAACCCCTTGATCTTCTTGCTTAAAGCATTATTTTTAGTGGTGGTGATGATGGTCAGCATGCGTATCACTCACTTTATGTCCCCCCAGACCATGATAGTGATGGATAACGGCATGGCCTTGCCCCTTTCCTATTAACCAACGTACGAGGGGAAATGCTGCTGCACCGGCTAATAAAAGAGACGCAAACAAACTTATCCAGAACAACTGGTCACTCAGAGTGGCCTTCATTGCCCCAGGGATAACCATTATGATGGAGTTATCGACAATCTCCATCAAAGCAATAGACAGTGTGTCTGAGGCCAGGGCTAACTTCAACGCCATGACTGTGGGTATAGATTGCCGCAGTAACGGGATCATGGTCAAAAGGAAACCAAACAAAAAGGCTAAAATAACACTGAGTATGACTGTTTCGGCATTGCTTAGGTCGAGACCTTTTCCGATCATCATGCCGACAATTTCGCCGATGGAACAGCCCGTCAAGCAGTGGAGAGTAGCCTTGAAAGCAACGCTATTTCTGCTTTCGGTTTTATGGGCATCCTGTTGTGTTTGCATTAAGAACTACCTCACTCTTGAATTGAGCCTAGGCGTCTTTTTTCACTTGCCCTGATACTCCGCCAACAATCTGGCGGAGTTGTCGAGGAGGTAATACTACTTTTTAGAATTATTCGAATCGGGCACTAGGTCGATATCCGTTCTGCGGTTACGGGCTCTTCCGATGTCGCTGGCGTTATCAGCGGTCGGCTGATACTGTCCATGACCTGCAGCTGTTAGCCTGCTTGGATCAACGCCTTTCTTTTGTAGGTATTCGACCACGCTAGCGGCTCGAGCGGCCGACAGTTCCCAATTGGTTTTGTATTTGGATTTCAGGCCTTTGCCAACCGGCACGCTATCCGTGTATCCCTCAACTTCAATTCTATGATCGCTATCTGCATCCTTTAGAGTAGGAACGATCTTGTCGAGCGCCTTCTTTCCATCTGCTGAGAGTTCAGCTTTTCCTGATGGGTATAGCACGCTGTCTTCTATAGTGATCCTTAAGCGATCATTCAACTGCTCAATTTTTGTATTGTCTTGATTTACTTCAGACTCTAATTGATTATTCAGTTCGTGCTCTCGGTCAAAGGTTTGTTGGGATACGCAACCCGTCAATGCAATAGCAACAACAATAGCGAGCGCGTTGGCTTTCATGTGGAGCATAGTTTTTTCCTGATCAGTAGTCATTTGTTTTGATGTTATTCCGAGCGAGTTCTAAGTATAGCTAAAACTGAATGGACAGGCCTGAAGTACTCAGGTCATCCGCTTCATCGATCAATCATATGCTTGAAACTTCATTGCAATATTTCTGGTACATACTTTCATATGAAATTCGGAGAATTGAAATGGCCTCAGCAATTGAAGATACTTATAGAGGATTTACGCTTAAGGTTTATGCTGAGCTATATGGGAGAAAGGTTAAGGTAGTGCGATCTACCTATGAGCGAGATGGGGAAGAAGCCGAAGTGGCCCCATTGGACCTTGAGCATGCTGGCCTGGATGTTAATCCGATATCCGAGCAGTTCGAAACTATAAAGGATCTGATTGATCACAGTCATCCATAAAGTCTGATATGGCTACAGGACCACTCCGCAAGTTTAGTCCTATCCGGCTATTTTAAATTCAGCTATCCTTTTGGGTATGCTCGACGATGAATAAGCTATTGATGAATGGCTTTAGAGATTCGATGTGTCATCTTTCATAAGGCTGTTTTGCATTTGCCCTGCCAGAAAAGAGCATTGATCTTTGTGACTGACGTGAATCATGATCTTGTTGGCACAAAGCTAAGAGCAACATCGCATGAGGGTCTCTAGTGCTTTATTCAAGATTTTCGTATTTTATTTCTACAGTCCTCCTCTTCTGCGGACTGTTATTAGCCAGTCCCATGGTTCTTGCGGGGACATACAATTTCACCATCGAAAGATCTCCCGAGGCAGTTGGTCATCGATTACGACAAAGCGTTTTGGTCAACAAATCCTCGCCCGCCCCGCTTCTCAAATGGCAGGAGGGTGAAGAAGTCATTATTAATGTAACCAACAAGCTGGATATCTCTACATCGATTCATTGGCACGGATTGATTCTGCCTTATCAAATGGATGGTGTTCCTGATATCAGCTTTCCTGGGATTATGCCCGGTGAGACGTTCACCTATAAGTATAAGGTTAATCAGGCGGGTACCTACTGGTATCACGGCCATTCAGGATTCCAAGAGCAGGAAGGGTTATTGGGCCCAATCATTGTAGAACCAAAAGAAAAACCACCAGTTGCTGCAGATCGGAGCTATGCCATCGTTTTATCTGACTGGACGGATGAAAACCCTACTCGTATCCTCGAAAAACTCAAAGCCCAACCCGATTACTACAATAACCATAGACGAACGGTTGGCGATTTTTTTCAAACCGTCCAAGATATAGGCTTGATTGAGGCCTTCAAGGAACGTTTTACCTGGGGTCAAATGCGAATGAATGCAACCGACCTAGCTGATGTAACGGGATACACCTACACCTTCCTGATCAACGGAAAAAGCACTCAGGAACAGTGGTCTGGGCTATTTAAAGCGGGCGAAGTCGTGCGACTTCACTTTATCAACGCATCAGCGATGACGTATTTTGATGTTCGAATTCCAGGGCTTACCATGCAGGTTGTTCAGGTCGATGGGCAAGACATTGTGCCCGTATCCGCGGCACAGTTCAGAATGGCCGTCGCAGAAACGTTCGATGTGATCGTTCGACCCGATGCTTCGAAAGCCTACGCAATTTTCGCGGAATCGCTTGACCGATCTGGATCCGTCCAAGCTACCTTAACGGCTAAGCCCGAGCTTAAACCAGAGACGCCCAAGCCTACTCCTCCAACGTATCTTACAGCCGAATCGATGATGAAAAGTCATACTATGGCTGGGCACGAGGGCATGGATATGGGTTCTGCAAGCTCTATGAGTCAGGAATCACCTATGGATCCAGAGCAGAAAATGACTATGGGTGATAATCATGCAGGGATGATGCACGCAGCATCTTCTCATGCGTCCATGGCGATGCCGATGCAGGATGCTCCGTCACAAAATCGTGTACTGGACGGCTACGATTGGATAACCAGTGCACAACCTCATGATAACCGCAAAGCAGATCGTGAAATTAAGGTTCGATTAACCGGAAATATGGCCCGGTACATTTGGTCGATCGACGATGTTGTTTATGAAGAGGCAGAACCCATTCGCTTGAAGCTGGGTGAACGAGTTCGCTTTACTTATGTCAATGAAACGATGATGAACCATCCCATGCATCTCCATGGTATGTGGCAAGATCTCGATGTTGGGAGAGGGCCACTCAACCCCAGAAAACACACGATTAATGTGAAGCCTGGAGAAACGACCAGTGTAGACGTCACGGTTGATGCCTCAGGCGAATGGGCCTTTCATTGTCACTTGGTATACCACATGGCTACGGGTATGTTTCGTAAAGTGATTGTTGAGTAATGTATTTTCGGAACACATCGCACGCCAGAATAATTCTGGTTTTAACCTGTCTTTTGTTTCATCACACTAGTCAGGCCATGTCCAATGCAGATGGTTCTGTACCCGAAGTTTTTCACTACACGCTGTTTGATCGATTTGAATATGAGGCGAACACTCAAGTTCAACTCTATAAGTGGGAGATGTATCACTGGAGCGGTACTGATACCGACAAGTTTTACGTTAAAAGTGAGGGTGACTATGCCATCAGTCAGAATATTGTCGGTACAGCCGATTTACAGCTTCTATATAGCCGTGCCATTACGGATTACTGGGACATACAGGTAGGTGCAAGGCGAGGATTCCAGCCAGAGCAGGCTTACGATGGTGTCATATCTATACAGGGTACTGCCTCCCAGTTTGTGGAAGTTGAGCTTGAGAGTTTTTACAACCAATACGGAAATATCCTGGGTCGACTGACGCTTCAGCGAGAATTCCAGTTCACGCAGTATCTCATCGCAACCCCTAGGTTGGAGGTGGATGTGACTAAAGACAGAATAGCCCCAAGAAACATCAATCCAGGGATTTACGAGCTTGAGGCAGGGATTCGTCTGCGTTATGAAATAGTCAGAGAGTTTGCCCCCTATATAGGTTTTGATTATGTTCAGGAGCAGTCGCTCATTGAGGCTCAGAGTGGCGTTCGCGGGGTTGTAGGCTTTAGAGCTTGGTACTAGGGCTCAAGGTGTTTGAGTCTGAAAGCCTCGTCCGACCATCAAAGTAAATAAATATCATTCCTTAACCCGATTGGACATTAAGGCGCTTTCTTGTAAAAAAGCGTGATGATGGACTTAGAAAATGAATTGGATCAGCAAGATATATAGTCTCCCGAATTGGCTTGTCTTCTTAGGCATTGTCTCGCTTTACGTGCTCTTCGGCATGATGCTCTTTCATCTCTTTTGCAAACGTATTCACGCGCGTTATAGGATTTCTGAAGAGACTAATAATGTGGTATCAGGGGTGATGGCAGCAGCAGGGGTCCTTTACGGGCTATTGTTAGGGCTAGTAGCGGTTAATAACTGGGATAACTTTGTTGCTGCACGGAAGTTATGCAGTAATGAGGCAGCAACCATTTCGGCTTTTTACCGGGATGTCATGGTGTTGAATCATGCTTATACCAACCGTTTAAAGCAAGACGCCAAGAACTATTTAGAGGATATTATTGCTAAGGAATTTACAGGGTACGCTCGAGGTGAAGTGAAGATTGATTATTATCATCTTTTGGACCAAATGCATCGTGATTTGGTGAGTTATGGCGCAACCAATCCAACCACTGACCCGTTCTTCATTGCGGCCATAGATAAGTTCAATAAGATCGTTGAATATAGGACGCTACGCGTTGAATCTGTTCTTAATGATGGCGTTCCCTCCGTATATTGGTTGGTCATTATTCTGGGATCTTGTACGGTCCTCTTCTTATCGCTGTTTTTCCACATGTCTTCTGCAAAAGGGCATCTCGTACTGATGAATTGCTTGTCTTTTCTTATTGGTATCATGGTGTTCTTAATACTGGTCGTGGACAATCCATACCGTGGAACGGTATCGGTCGATTCCAGAGCCTATCAAGACGTACTGGAGCGAATCGATTTGCTGTGAAAGATCGTTAATCTTTCTGTTTAAGGAAGCCAGCTTGCGACCTTAAAGTTTGAATAGATTGAAGAACTCGAATACGGTCTTCGTCCATTGTTTAATGAGGAGCTATGTGTTCAAGCTCTGATTATCCTCATGGGCGGCGACGCTCATTTTGGTTGTATTCTCTTATGTAAGCAGCTGACTAAGTGATCTGGTAAATACCTAGCGCACATTCATCCGCGGTATAGGGGTTTACTCATTAGTAAATGAACATCGCCAAGCGCTCGCTCTTCAAAACCACCTTCACAGTAGGCTAAATAAAACTCCCATAATTTGATGAATTCGTCGCTATAGCCCTGTGCGCTGATTTCTTTTCGTCGAGCCAGAAATCGTTCTCGCCATAGGCGAAGCGTTCTTGCATAGTGGATGCCGATATCATCTAGAGAGATGAGCTGCAAATCAGAACCCCTCGTAGCCGCGCCAATTAAGGCTGTTATGGCAGGAATGCAGCTTCCTGGGAAAATATAACGCTTAATAAAGTCAACTTCATCTCTGGCTTTACGGTAATTTCGATCATTGATCGTGATGGCCTGTATCAGCATGAGCCCATCTTCTTTAAGAAGATCTGCGCATTTCTTGAAAAAGGTTTTGTAATAATGATGGCCAACGGCCTCGATCATTTCGATCGATACTAACTTATCAAATCGGCCCTCGAGTTTTCGATAGTCCTGTTTCAGAAGAGTGATCTTGTGCTCTAGACCTTGTTCTCTGATACGTTCCATGGCTAGTTTGAACTGATTATCAGAGATGGTTGTTGTGGTTACATGGCATCCATACGTGGTTGCTGCATAAATGGCAAAACCACCCCAGCCCGATCCAATCTCGATCACATGGTCTGAGGGCTTTAGCTGAAGTTTTCTGCAGATCGCATCCAATTTCGCGATGGATGCTTGGTAAAGGCTCATATCTTCTCGTTCAAAGAGGGCACATGAGTACATCATCGATTCATCAAGAAATAGCTTGAAGAGGTCATTGCCTAAGTCATAGTGAGCTTGTATGTTTTTTCGACTACCCGAATGAGTGTTCCGATTGAGTGAGTGAATCACCTTGCTGATAGGGGTTGTGAGGAAGGTCCAGCGTCCATCAACGGCCTCTAAGACATGTCGGTTTCTAATTAGGATGCGAACCAAGGCCACTAAATCTGAACAGGCCCATTCACCTGCCATGTAGCTTTCAGCCGATCCGAGACTCCCTCCCAACAGGGTGCTCGTAAAGAATGCAGCATCCTTCACCTCAATAGTGACTGACAGCGAAAAATCCGCAGTGACTTTTCCGAATCTCTGGGTCTCCGTGTCGATGATGATTATTTCGCCAACCTCCAGAGCCGTTAGGACTTTGGATAAAAGCTGCTTGCTCCACCTGTCTAGGAAAGAGGGTTTGGGTCTTTTAAGTACTTTATGGGCTGATGTCGAAATCCGAGTCGTCATAAGGTCAGTCCTTTAGGATTTATGCTCAGGATGGTCGTAAAAAGGGATTTTTTTAAACTTTAAGAGAAAGGCTTGCCAATAGATGCCCGTAATGACTTGAAGCGTCATCAGAGGGAAACGAATCAAGACCCAAGCCATTGAACGCCCTGTTAGCGGGCGGCGATTCAAGATCAGACTGGCATCAAATAGATGCACCTCTTCTCGCTCGAGGCGCATATGCACATTCAATGTGTCACGTGGTGTAGTGAAACGCCAGTCATAGCGGAGATCCATGGGCATGAACGGTGATACATGAAAGGCTTTATCAAACGTAAAGGACTCTTTGTCTGTATTGTGTTTTTTTGAACTTAATATATAGCTGAACCGTTCTTTCCACGGGGTGTTGGTTATTTCCGCCAAGATGGTCTCAACCTTCATTCCTGATGAGTCGAAGCAGTAATAAAGGGTGACGGGATTGAAGGAGTAGCCTAGGTAACGTAAATGGGTAAGCATTCGAATAGGGCCTTTGGGCCTATGGCCAGTTTGCTTTTTGACCTCATCACGAATGGCATCATCCAATGGTTGTGATGGGTTCCCGAAAAAGTCTGAGCGGAAAAAAGACGCGAGATTTGCGCGTTCTAAAGACCAAAAAAAACGTGGCTTGAAAACGGTGTCTAATTCTGAGAGATCCAGATAGACCATGAATACGGGGTATTCGAACCAATGTCGCTTAGGTAGGTGTCTTCGATGTTGAACCTTTCCTACATAGAGTGCACTGAACATGATCTAGATAGACTGCAACTGTGAGGCGACTTTTAGGCCACTCTTTACCCCATCTTCATGAAAACCAAACCCCCAATAAGCACCGGCGTAATAAGTGCGATTAAGACCGCTAATTTCATGGTGTCTTGCCTGAGCCTCCACACTTCTCGTGGAGTATGAAGGATGATGGTAGCTCAAACGCTTCAGTATGAGGTGTTCATCAATGGCTTCGCTGTAGTTCAAACTCACGCAGAATGTTTGTTTTGCATCGATACCTTGCAGAATGTTCATGTTGTAGGTGACGGCAACCCGTCCTTGATTGATCTTTGGAATATGGTAGTTCCAGGCGGCCCATGCAAGCTTTGCTTTCGGTAATACCCGGCTGTCGGTATGAAGAACGACTTCATTTTCCTGATATGGAATAGACCTCAATATGGTGTTCTCTTCGCTTGTTGGTTGCTTGAGAAGGCTTAACGCTTCATCACTGTGACAGGCTAAGACGATCGCATCGTAATGCTCGGATTGTTCATCGGTTGTTTTAACGGTAACGCCTTGATCATTTCGGTCGATAAACTGAATAACCGTACTGAGGCGGATGCGATCTTTAAAAGGCGCTATTAGCGGTTCAATGTAGCGACTAGATCCACCCTTTATCACCCGCCATTGAGGTCGATTGTCGACACTTAACATGCCATGGTTGCTGAAAAAGCGTATAAAAAATTTAACTGGGAAATCAAGCATGTCAGCAGGAGCCGCTGACCATATCGCAGCGCCCATAGGGATAATGTATTGATCCTTAAAAGGTTTTCCATAACCGTGACACGCCAGGTATTGCCCGAGGGTCGTATGATCGTCTCCTTCAGTGAGAAAAAAGGGTGCTTCCCGGTTAAATCTAAGGATGTCTTTAATCATCCAATAGAATCGAGGAGAAAAGACGTTTCTTCTTTGAGCGAAGAGGGTATTGAGTGTGGTGCCGTTATATTCGAGTCCGTTCAGTTCAGATTTGACACTAAAACTCATGGCACTCGGTTGAGAGGGAACCCCTAGATCTTCCATTAGGGCGATAAAGTTGGGGTAAGTCCAGTCGTTATAGACGATGAATCCAGTATCAACAGCGAACTGCTGACCATCGAGCTCAATATCATGGGTATGTGTATGTCCGCCTACGCGGTTTTCTTTTTCATATAGGGTCACATCGTGACCCATGTTATGCGCTTCTCTAGCGGCGACTAATCCTGAGATTCCTGTTCCAATGATGGCGATTTTCATGTGCTGATCGGAATGGTATTTAAATCTTCTTCGATTCTCTGTGTACAGTGGGTAAGGGTCTAACGTCCCAGATCAGTCCTAGTTTGGCCATGAGTATGAGGATATAGTAGGTGATATCAATCTCCCACCAGTAAAAACCCTGACGGGCCGATCCGGGATAATGATGGTGGTTGTTGTGCCAACCTTCACCCAAAGTTAGTAGTGCAAGGAAAAGGTTATTCCTGCTGTCGTCTTGAGTTTTGTACCGTCTGTTGCCCCAGACATGAGCAAGCGAATTCACGGTAAATGTACTGTGGTATAGAACGACCGTAGAGATAAAAAACCCCCAGACCAACATTTGCATGCCATCGGTGCCCAGGCCAGGGTGGTAAGAAGCCAGGAATGCGCCTAAGCAATACAGGCTGATCGCAAAGAGGGTAGGGACCAGGCTGTCGAAGCGATCCAGAAACGCAAGTTCGGGAAATTTGAGCCAGTCTTTTACAAGCTCTGATCGGGTCTTGAAATTGACTCTGCAGAGAAACCAGCCCATGTGACTCCAGATAAATCCGCGTTGAACCGGTGAATGAACGTCAGGTTCTTGGTCGGAGTAAACATGGTGATGCCTATGATGTGCGGCCCACCATACGGGTCCACGTTGAACAGAGCAGGCGCCGATTAGAGCGAATAAAAACTGGACTGGCCGTGAGGTTCGAAATGCTTTATGGGAAAAATACCGATGGTAGAAGCCCGTAATGGCAAACATCCGGATGAAAAAAAGCCCCACAGCAACCGCTATGGCCACAGGACTTACGCCAACCCAGAAAACCAAAAGGCAGCCTAAGTGCATGATCACAAATGGTACCGTTCTCAACCAATCTATTTTTTGGTCGTTGAGGTTCCCTGAAACTTCAATCTCAATCGCGTCATTATCTACCCAGCGAATCAGGCTGCCGATCCACCCCGTCAGTTTAGGTTGTTCGGACAACCACTGAATTTTTTTGTTTTGCTTCACCATTGTTGTGGCACTTTCTGGACCTGACTAATATCGTAGCCCTCCTGTTTAACGATAGCCAAGAGCTTTGAAAACTCGCTATCAGTGAGTGCCGGCTTTTTTGACATGATCCAAACATAGTCACGAGCCTCTCGGCCAATGATGGTTTGAGTATATTCAGGGTCAAGATATACGATGCGGTAGTCTCCTTTGAAAGGCCACATGAATTGCATGCCCCATACTGCATTGGATTGCTTATCAACAATAAACCCCGTGGGTTCGTACTTCTTCAGAGGACCATGAGGGCTATCTTCATGGAACGTAAAAGTAGTCGCTACCGTTCCGTCTGAATTAAGGCGATAGGATTCAATGGCATTGTGAGCGCCTTTCTCGATGAATGTGGGGATATTGGCAATCACATACCAATCGCCCATGAATCTTGGAAGGTCAACATGAGCTTCTTGGCGGATTGGCGATAACTTGGATGAACACGCCCCTAGTATTAAAGCGGCTAAACCATAAAGCATTCGTTTCCATACTCGGATTGTCATATCAAGTCTCTCTATTCGAGGCGATATTTAAGATCATGGCCGTTGTCTAGGTGTGAGTCGAGCGCCAGCCAGTCCCCATTCGGGTTATACCAGAGATCGATTTTGAACTTCTCTGATTCAAGATGGTAATGGTTCGCATCGACTAAGGTCCCTTTAACTTTGATCTTTTCAAGCCCCTTCTTGGTTATTTTAACGTGCGTGTACTCACCTGTTTGTGGATTCAGTAACTGAGATTTATCCAGTATGGTTGGATTCCAATAAGCAAAGGTCATGATGCAAGAAGGCAGGCTTTCTTTGTTTTGTCCGCGCTGGATGATGAACCCAGCAGAATCTTTGCCGCCTGTGACCAAGGTTTGAGTTCCGTTGTCATCGGTCTTAGCAGAGATCTGCTGGAGGCAGTTTCCATTCCAAGTCTCATCCGATTCATGCTGATAAGAGTAAGCGTTGATCATTAGGATTTTGACGTTGAAATGAGCCTCACTTTTGAGTTCAAGCTGCGTAGCGTTTTTTTTGACTTGGAATTGGTGGTAGCCAACCGGATCTTCATCCAGAAACACTGAAAATCGCCAGAGGGTTTCTGCGGCTGTCGCTTCGGTCATGAATATGAGGCCGAAGAGTCCTTGAAGGCAGGTCATCCAGATGGTCATTGAGGACCGAAT
>Ga0316224_1000780_pt1 | contig 40732 bp, 29 predicted proteins | sample TBH18013metaG_FD_206254 | JGI IMG/M metagenome (GOLD analysis project Ga0316224, IMG submission 206254) | Freshwater microbial communities from Trout Bog Lake, Wisconsin, USA - TBH18013 | ecosystem: Environmental > Aquatic > Freshwater > Lake > Hypolimnion/Profundal zone | place: USA: Wisconsin... | reverse complement strand
TAGGCATATATTAATGCCAGTACTGCACCACCAACCGATAAACCCATTAATATCCGCTCGGTACTTTGGCTTAATGAAACAGTTGTTACCAGGGCTGCTGATTGTTTAAATACCGGTTCCATGAAATGTTCAAGCCAATGATGACCGCCCAATGATTCGGGAACTCCAATAAAACCACCGATGGTCGACAATATCGCAAGCACAATAAGCGGGATGGTCATTGATGGTGGCGATTCGTGCAGGTGGTGTTCCTGCTCATGTGTACCCCGGAATTTGCCGTAAAAGGTAAGGTACAACAGCCTGAACATATAGAATGATGTAAACATGGCTGTAATAACACCTATAACGTACATCGAAGTACTTTGCATAAAGGTATGGGCAAGTATTTCATCCTTAGAGAAGAAGCCTGCGAACGGCGGGATCCCTGAAATAGCCAGCGTACCTATAAACATGGTAATAAATGTAATGGGTAATTTACCTTTTAAACCGCCCATTTTACGCATATCCTGCTCGCCGCTAACTGCATGGATCACGGATCCTGCGCCAAGGAACAATAAGGCCTTAAAGAAAGCATGGGTAAGCACATGGAAAAAAGCACCGGTATAAGCACCTACGCCCAAACCTAAAAACATATAACCCAATTGTGATACGGTTGAATAAGCCAGTACCTTTTTAATATCAGTTTGTGTCAATGCAATTAACGCACCTAACACCGCAGTCGAAAGACCGATAATGGCAATTGTGTGCTGCGTAATAGGGGCGAGTGTAAATAAGATGTTCGAGCGTGCGACCATGTAAACGCCGGCTGTCACCATAGTTGCCGCATGGATCAAAGCTGATACCGGGGTAGGGCCTGCCATTGCATCAGGAAGCCAGGTAAATAAAGGGATCTGTGCCGATTTACCTACTGCGCCTATAAACAGCAACATGGTTATTAAGGTGAAATTTACGCTGGCATACTCTTTTGTGCCTGCCTTTGCAAAAATATCGCTGAATGAAGCACTCCCAAAAATGAGGATCATCAAAAATATGGCGATTACGAAGCCGAGGTCGCCAATCCGGTTCATTATAAATGCTTTCTTAGCGGCATCGGCATAGTCTGGATTAGTGTACCAGAAACCGATCAGCAGGTATGAGCACAAGCCTACACCTTCCCAGCCAATAAACATTACCAGGTAATTTGAGCCGAGTACCAGCAGCAGCATGAAGAAAACAAAGAGGTTGAGATAGGAGAAAAACTTGCCGAACCCGGCATCGCCTTTCATGTAACCTATTGAGTACAGGTGGATAAGGAAACCTACGCCTGTAATTATTAAAAGCATTAAAGCGCTCAACTGATCAACAAGGAATGCGAAGGAGACTTTAAAGGCACCAACAGAGAACCATTCGAAAAGATTCACATTGAATGCACCTGTAGATTTTACCTGCAAAAAAGCGCCGACGCTTATTCCGAAAGAAACCAATACTAAAAAGCTGCCCAAAAAACCGATTAATGCTTTTGGTAGTGTATTGCGGCCAACGCCGTTAATAATAAAACCGGCTAACGGTAGTAAAGGAATAAGCCAGATGTATTTATCCATAATGAGCCCCCTCTAAATCTCCCACGTAAGGGAAGACTTTTAGATTTGTCTTTTTAAGTGTTACTATTTATAAATTAATAAAATCCGAAATCGAAAATCCGACCTCCGAAATCATTTTACCATTTCAACCTGTTCAATACATTTATATCTATCGAATTTGTATTGCGGTAGATCATTACAATTATTGCTAATCCAACGGCAACTTCTGCAGCTGCCAGCGCCATAATAAAGAACACGAAAACCTGACCGGTGGCATCTCCGCGATATACGGAAAATGCAGCGAGCAGCAAGTTTACTGAGTTCAGCATCAGCTCAACCGACATAAATATCACGATGGCGTTGCGACGGATCAATACGCCGGTAACACCGATTGCAAAAATAATACTGCATAATAATATGTAATGATTAAGCGGTATTGCTTGTATGTTTTGTGTCAGGGTTTCCATCAGGTTGTTTTAGGTTCTTTTGTTGCTAATAAAACAGCGCCTACCATTGCCGATAACAGCAATATTGACGATACTTCAAATGGTAATAAATATTCGTTAAATAGTATTTTTCCTAAGTTTTTTACAAGACCAAGGTTGGGGTCATGCAATACTACTGGTTCTGAAATTTTAAATGCTTTTAGTGCGGCAATTATGGTTACTAAAAAGCAACCGCCGCCAATAACAGCTGCAAGCTTAACCAGGTTTGATTTACGAGGCTCCGCTTCTTTACTTAAGTTAATAAGCATGAGTGTGTACAAGAACAATACTAAAATTGCCCCCATATACACAATGAAATTAACCACTGCCAAAAATTGGGCATTCATTAAAATATAATGAATAGTGAAAGTGAAAAATGTAAGTACCAGGTAAAGGATGCTATGTACAGGATTTTTCGCTGAAATTACCAGTATCGAAAAAAATATGGACAAAAATGCGATGAAGTAAAATGTACTCATGGTTTTTATTTACAAAATACCTTTACCTTTTAAAGAGCAGGGCAAAGGTATAAAACTTCTTTATTGATTTAAGGGCGCCTCTACTAATTTGTCTTTTCCGTATATAAAATCTTTTCTTAAATAGTCGGAGGTTACATGCGGGCCGTCCAGGTAAATTGCCTCTTTCGGACACGCTTCCTCACACAAGCCGCAAAAAATACAGCGCAGCATATTTATTTCATAAACTGCCGCATATTTTTCTTCGCGATATAAATGTTCTTCACCTTTCTGACGCTCGGCAGCAATCATTGTTATCGCTTCAGCCGGGCACGATAAGGCACATAAACCGCAAGCGGTACAGCGCTCTTTGCCATTCTCATCGCGCTTAAGCGAATGCAGACCGCGAAAGTTTTCTGAATACTCGCGTGTTTGCTCAGGATATTGCACGGTCACAGGTTTCCTGAAAAAGTGCTTCATCGTAATTGAAAGGCCCTGTATAATTGCAGGCAAATAAATCCGTTCCCAAAAATTGAGAGGCTTCGCTTCAAGTACTTTTCGTTTATTACTTAATGGTTCCATCTGATTTAAACGCTGATCTATTTAAAAAAAGTAATAAAAATTCCTGTGATCACAATATTGGCTATTGCCAATGGGATCAATACTTTCCAACCCAGGTCCATCAACTGATCGTAACGGAAACGGGGGATGGTCCATCTTACCCACATAAAAAAGAAGATAAAGAAAAATATTTTTGCAAATAATGCTACTACTCCGAGCAGGACAAGCACATTCCCCGAAAAATAATGCATACCCGGGAAGTTATATCCGCCAAAATATAATGTAGCCATTACCGCTCCTGAAATAAACATGTTGATATATTCGGAAAACAGGTAAAAGCCAAGTTTCATTGATGAGTATTCGGTATGGTAGCCGCCAATCAGTTCCGTTTCGCACTCAGGCAGGTCAAACGGTGTACGATTGGTTTCTGCAAAAGCGCAAACAATGAATAATAAGAAGCCTAAAGGCTGCTTAAATATATTCCATGTAAACCAACCGTGCGACCAGAAGCCATGTTGTTGGGCTGCAATTTCTTTAAGGCTCAACGTTCCGGTTACCATTAGTAAAGCTATGATGGCTAAACCCATGGAAATTTCATAACTGATGTTTTGCGATGCTGCACGTATAGCGCCCAATAATGAATATTTATTGTTTGAAGCCCATCCGCCTATCATTACTCCGTAAACACCAAGCGAAACTACGCCGAGTATGTAAAGAACACCAACGTTAATATCGGTAACCTGAAGATCAATTACATGGCTGCCAATGGTTAACTGTTGTCCCCATGGAATAACAGCTGAACCTATACAGGCCGTGAAAATTGACAGCGACGGCCCTGCGATGAATAAAAATTTGCTCGCACTTGCCGGAATGATCTCTTCCTTCAAAAACATTTTGCCACCATCAGCAAAGGGCTGCAATATGCCCCAGGGTCCGGCGCGGTTTGGGCCTAACCTGTCCTGGAAAAATGCCGCTACTTTGCGTTCGGCATAAGTGGAGTATAAAGCGATCAGTAAGCTGATCGCAAATATGATCACTACCAGTATAAATTTAATTACTATATCTGCAAGTCCCATTATAAGCGTGTGTCTCGTTCAAATTGTTCTTTATTGGCCTCTATTAGGTAAGGATCAGTTTTTACTACCGGTAAAGGTATAAAATCATAATGATTTGAGCTGATGACCGATTTATTCGATACTTTGCGTGGCCCTTCTATTACCCAATCCGAAGTTTTCTTTTTATCAAACCGGCAGGTGTTGCATATAAATTCTTCCACCTCGCCATATTGGTCTTTGCGTGCGGTTACGCGTAATACCTCTTCGCCTTTATACCACAAGGTTACTTTACCGTTGCATTTCGGGTGATCGCAATCGCGGTGAGCCTCAACCGGTTTGGTAAACCAAACCCTGTTTTTAAAACGGAAAGTTTTATCAGTTAATGCACCTACCGGGCATACGTCAATCACATTGCCTGAAAAGTCGTTATCAACTGCATGTTGTATGTAGGTCGATATTTCTGAATGATCGCCGCGATTCAATATCCCGTGGATCCGATGATCAGTGATCTGGTCGGCAACAAAAACACAACGGTAGCATAAGATGCAGCGCGTCATATGCAACTGTATTTTATCGCCGATATCTATTTTCTCGAATGTACGGCGGTCAAATTCATAGCGGGTTTTAACAGCCCCATGCTCAAAGCCCAGATCTTGTAAGTGACATTCACCGGCCTGGTCGCAAATAGGGCAATCCAGCGGGTGGTTTACCAGTAACATTTCAACAATACCTTTACGCGCCTCAATTACTTCGGGTGAAGTAATGTTTTGCACTTCCATGCCATCCATTACTGCCGTACGGCATGATGCAACAAGTTTTGGCATAGGGCGAGGGTCTTTTTCAGATCCTTTGCTTACTTTAACCAAACATGTACGGCATTTACCGCCGCTATCCTTCAGCTTTGAATAATAGCACATAGCAGGCGGAACAATATCTCCCCCTATCTGCCTTGCTGCATTAAGGATACTTGTTCCCGGTTCTACTTCAATGGCAATGCCATCTATGGTTACTTTAACTGACATTCTATATTAGTCAAAATTATATTTTCTTTTATTCTGATTGAAAGCCTTAAATTAAATTACGAAATACATCATCTAAAGCCAGTTCAAAACCTGGTAATATTGGTGTAGTAATTTTATCTCCAATTGTTAATGCCCTGCCCTCTGCAACAAATTTTCCTTCCTTATTAAGGACATATTTTACAATAGACTGTTCACTGGGGTAAACCACCCAATATTCCATTACACCAAACTCTTCGTATAAATCGTATTTTATTTTTATCTCTTTTGCATTGTTGCCTGGTGATAAAATTTCTATAACTAAATCAGGTGCACCAAGGCAACCGCGCTGGTCTGTTAATTTACTTAAGTCGCAAACTATACATATATCAGGCTGAACAACTGTTTTAATTTTTTTATCACTTGTCTCGTTTCTAACCAACCGAACGTCAAAAGGCGCGACATAAACTTTGCAAAGTTTATTTTTTAAAAAAAAATTCAGTTCACTGGCTATGTTAAGTGCAATTTCCTGATGTGTATTGCTTGGCGCAGGGCTCATCTTAAAGATTTTGCCTTTAATCAGCTCCAAACGTTCCTCAAAACTCCACAGCAGATAATCCGCGTAGGTATAAGTTTTTGAGAAGTCTAAATCATCAATGCTGTCCATACACAAAAATACGTCAAATTAACTTACTGTCTCCGGTTGTGGTAAAGGATCAGCATAATGCGCCAATCCAAAATTCCGTGTTACCGCTTCAGCGCCATGGCTTACATGCCATTCAAATTCATCCCTGAAATGGCGGATAGCACTGGCCACAGGCCATGCTGCCGCATCACCCAGCGGACAAATTGTATTTCCTTCAATTTTTTTCGATACATCAACCAGCAGGTCCATGTCGCTCATTTTGCCATGGCCATGTTCCAAACGGTGCAATACTTTTTCCATCCATCCGGTACCTTCACGGCATGGCGAACATTGTCCGCAGCTTTCGTGGTGATAAAAACGGGTGAAGTTCCATGTATTACGAACGATACACTGATCTTCGTCAAAAGCTATAAAGCCTCCTGAACCCATCATGGTACCGCTAACAAATCCGCCTTCGGCTAATGATTCATAGCTCATCAGGCGGGGTTCGTTTTTAATAGTTTTAAGGAAGAGATTTGCCGGAAGGATCGGAACAGATGATCCACCCGCTACAACAGCTTTCAGACGTTTACCATTGGCAATACCGCCACAATATTCATCAGAATATAAAAATTCTTCAACAGGCAAACCCAGATCAATTTCATATACGCCCGGGTTTTTCACATTTCCGCCGGCAGAAATTAGTTTTGTACCTGTGCTGCGGCCAATACCAACTTTAGCATATTCATCACCGCCTTCGTTAATAATAGGCACAACTGCAGCAATAGATTCCACATTGTTTACCACTGTAGGGCAGCCATATAAACCTGCAATTGCAGGAAATGGCGGTTTAATACGCGGGTTACCACGTTTGCCTTCCAGAGATTCCAGTAAAGCGGTTTCTTCTCCGCAGATATAAGCGCCACCACCCGGCTGAACATATAATTCAAGGTCGTAACCGCTGCCTAATATATTTTTACCAAGAAAACCTGCATTTTTTGCTTCAGCAATGGCTTTTTCAAGGATTCTTATCTGCGGCATCATTTCGCCGCGAACATAAATATAAGATGTTTTTGCACCTAATGCGAAACTGGCAACTATCATCCCCTCAATTAATAGGTGAGGGATATAAGTCATCAGGTAGCGGTCTTTAAATGTTCCGGGTTCCGATTCATCGGCATTACAAACGAGGTAACGGGCTACCCCTTCGGGTTTAGCCAGGAAACTCCATTTCATACCGGTTGGAAAACCCGCACCACCGCGACCGCGCAAGCCAGACTTTTTAACTTCTTCCACCACGTCATCAGGCGACATGGTTTTCAAAGCTTTTTCAACAGCAGCATAGCCGCCTTTTGAGCGGTAAACATCAAATGTGTTGATGCCGGGTACGTTGATGTGTTCTAAAAGTAATTTTCGTGCCATTACTATTAATATATTTTGCCGGTTAATTTATAAGCGGCTATATGATTTCTAACGCAAGTTGACAAAATTAATGCAGACATGAAACCCACAATCAACTTTGAGCTTTCTCTGATATCCCAAAATAGGAACAGAAGAATTCCAATTGTTAACGCGATATCCCAAATAATCAGTTTGCTTCTATTGTTCATTTAATTTGTACCCCACCTTAGTAAAACCTTTTGGTATGCCGGTAATGATTAATATGTCTTATTATACAACTTGCAAAAGCCACAACCACCAGGAAGTTTAAGAATAACGGATTTTTATCGAAACCACCGTTTGAATAATTTATTACTATCACGGTTGCAATTAATAAAGTATCTGTTACAATTAAAATTGTGCCGGTCATTCTTAATTCTTGCCTTTTTCTTTTAAGTCTTTTATCAGTTTGTCGACTGAGTCGTTGGTCAAATTTTCGTAAAACGTATATTCGGGCCCAATCTGTAAAACAGGTCCGTAACCGCAGGCTGCAAGGCATTCAACCCCCCGCCAGCTAAACAAGCCATCGGCCGTCACTTCACCTTCTTTAACACCTAATTTTTGTTCCAGGTGGTCCATTATCTTTTCGGCGCCAACCAGGCAGCATGGGCCAGTGCGGCAAACTTCCAGTACGTATTTACCTTTTGGGCTTAAAAAATACATACTGTAAAAAGTGGCTACCTCATATACTTCAATATCCTGTATTTGCAGGTATTCGGCAACTTTATCCATTGCCGGGGCGCTCAACCAACCCAACTCGGCCTGTACAAGGTGCAGTATGGGCAATAAAGCCGATTTTTGCTTCCCTGCCGGATACCGGCTCTTCACATCATCAAACTTACTGATCAGCTCCGGGCTAAATTCAACCGGCGCCTGGGTTTCTTCAACTCTAAGCATCTAATTCTCCGGCTATAACGTTTAAACTACTCATGTTAATTATCGCATCTGATAACAGCATCCCGCGACTCATTGGTGCGTACATCTGGTAATTGATGAAGCTTGGTCTGCGGAAATGCAAGCGGTATGGCGAACGCCCGCCATCGTTTACAAGGTAAAAGCCCAGTTCGCCGTTACCACCTTCAACCGAGTGGTAAACTTCAGTCGTTGGGGTTGGAATTTCACCCATCACAATTTTAAAGTGATAGATCAAAGCCTCCATATTGTTATAAACATCCTCTTTTGGAGGAAGATAAAAGTCAGGTACATCCGCATGGAAAATATCCGAAGGTTCTTTTTCTACTTTAGCTAAAGCCTGTTCAATCAGGCGTAAGCTTTGCCACATTTCCTCCTGCCGTACCAGATAGCGGCTGTATACATCGCCGTTATCACCTACAGGCACTTCAAAATCAAGGTCCTGATAAGAGCAGTAGGGGTTCATGGCCCTTACATCATAATCAACGCCCGTAGCACGAAGTATAGGTCCGGTCCAGCTATAACTCAGGGCATCTTCGGGCTTAACTGCAGCAACATCCCTGGTACGGTCAATAAAAATCCGGTTCCGTTTGGTGAGATTTTCAAACTCTTTTAATACAACCGGGTATTCCTTTAAGAACTTCCGTAATTTTCTAAAAGCTATATCATTGAAATTACGTTCAAAACCGCCTATACGACCAATATTAGTTGTCAGGCGCGAACCGCAAATCTCTTCGTAAATTTCATAAATTGCCTCACGGTATTCCATTACATAAAAGAACCCTGTGGCGGCGCCGGTATCAACTGCCAGTACGCTGTTACAGATCAAATGGTCTGCTATACGCGCCAGTTCCATAATAATGATCCGCAGGTAATCAACCCGTTTTGGGGTTTCAATGCCTAACAGCTTTTCAACTGTCATGTGCCAGCCCATGTTATTGATGGGCGACGAACAATAGTTCAGCCTGTCGGTAAGCGGGGTGATCTGGTAAAATGGCCGGTGTTCGGCAATTTTTTCAAAAGCGCGGTGGATGTAACCAATAGTGGATACGCCGCTTACAATTCTTTCGCCATCCAATTGCAGCACATTCTGGAATACCCCATGTGTTGCAGGGTGAGTTGGCCCCAGGTTAAGGGTTGAAAGTTCGTTTTGCGGGTCGTTATCTGTATAAACCGGATGGTTCTGCATTGCTGTTATCTTCCAAAAAAGTAATCTTTTTTATCAACACGGTTAGGGTCTTCCAGCGGGAATTCTTTCCGCATGGGATAGGCCACCATATCGTCAACATTTAATATCCTGCGTAGGTCGGGATGTCCGTCGAAAATAACCCCGAAAAAGTCGTATGTTTCTCTTTCCATCCAGTTGGCGCCATTCCATAACACGGTTGCAGTAGGGATATGTTCGTCGCCATCATTCAGGAAAACCTTTAAACGTATGCGTACATTATTTACCAGGCTATGTAAATGATAAATAACCCCGATAGGTTTGTCCTGGTCGGGATAATGGATGCCGGTAATGTCAGTCAGAAAGCCAAACTGGAGCTCTGGGTCTGTTTTTAAATAAGTTAAAATATCAATCAGCTGCTCACGGCCTGTTTCGAGGGTTAATAAGCCAAAAGGTTCGCCAAGTAAAGTCAGTTTGTCGCTAAACCTATCGGTGATCTTTTTTAGAAGTGCTTCGTTTGTTAGTTTAGCCATTATAATATTCCGTATGAAGCTAATAGTTTTTGATATTCCGGTTCGTTTCTGCGGCGCAAGGTTTCGGATTGCACCAATTTTTGAATATCCATAAAGCCGTCAATAATAGCTTCGGGACGTGGCGGGCATCCGGGTACGTACACATCAACCGGGATCACCTCGTCAATTCCCTGTAAAACAGAGTAGGTATCAAAAATACCTCCGCTTGAGGCACATGCGCCAACTGCCATTACCCAGCGGGGCTCGGCCATTTGAAGATAAACCTGCCTTAATACTGGCCCCATTTTTTTAGAGATAGTTCCCATAACCATTAAAAGATCTGCCTGACGTGGGGAGAAACTTAAACGTTCCGCGCCAAACCTGGCAAGGTCATAGTGCGGCGACATGGTGGCCATAAACTCAATTCCACAGCATGAGGTGGCGAATGGCAATGGCCATAAAGAATATGAACGTGCAATGCCTATCGCTTTATCAACAGCAGTAGTAAAATATCCCGGACCTTCTATACCCGGAGGGGCATCAACTAATTGAATATCACTCATGATCTATTTGATACAAAAACCTTTCCATTCTTGTCAAAAAAAGCATTTTATTAAGTCAAAGATTTTACTTCGCGGCTATTTTGCTGATAAAACCAGGGTATTGACCCAATGAAATCCGGCTTTAAACCGGTAATTTGACAGAACGATGAGGCAAATTTACAACAATTTAATATGTAACAATTACACTATGTTAAAGTAAATATATTTAGAATCAGTCTAAACTGGCCTCACCTAAATCCTCTCCAACCGCGTGCCGCCTTAGCTTTAGCGGTGGCGCAACGAGAGGACTTTAACTGCGCTCTTTATTAAGCTTCCGTCTTTTGCGGAGCTTTTTGATTTTCTTTACCTAAACGCCCATTTAGAACCCTCTCCTTTGGAGAGGGCAGGGTGAGGCTAAAGACCTTAGTCCCAATCCAGCGCTTTCTTTTTTATTACATAAATAAAACCAAGCAGGAGGGTACCCATAAAAATAAACATCTCTATCATGCCATCTTTGCCGAGGTCCCTGAAATTTACTGCCCATGGGTACATAAATATTACTTCCACATCAAAGAGTACGAATAGGATAGCCACTAAAAAGTACTTGATTGAAATTGGCGTTCGCGCATTTCCTACTACCTCAATACCGGCTTCAAACGGGGTTAATTTATCTTTTGTTTTTCTGCTGGGGCCAATTTTGTGGGTTACAAACATAGTGGCAACCACAAAACCAAAAGCAACTATCATTTGAAAAATGATAGGCAAAAAATTAACGGGCAAACTGTGTACTTCCATCCTGCAAATATACAAACGGATTGATAATAAAAAAGCCCGCTCAGAATTTATCAGCGGGCTTTTTATATCGAATTTTTTTTAATGAAGAATAAACGATAGCATTTTACTGCATTCAAAAACAAATAGTTGAGCAAAATCGGTAAACCGTTTACTTTTTGAAATACAGGCCAATAACCATTAAGGCTAAAGCCATAAACAATCCCACGAACCATTTTATCATGTCGGTTTTTGTATTGGCCAAATCTTCTTTTGATGCTAAATGGGCTGTTTTGTCTATCTTAGCCTCAATATAAGCTGTTAAATTCTCGGCGGTGTCTTTGTCAATTTTTTCGCTTAATAAAGCATACAATTGTGTTACCGTAATGTTCATACTACCGTATTTTGAATACAATTATAACGAAATAACGTTACAATGGCAAATTTCAAAGAGCTGTTGAATGTGTAGGGCAAGAATTACAGAGAAAAATATCCAATAAAAAAGCCATCTCCGATTTATTGGAGATGGCTTTTTTGTTATTTAGAAAAATTATTTACTTGGCTTTTCCCGAAGTTTGGAAATAGTAAACAACTCTGGCTTCCGTTGGATCAAGTTCCTTCGCTTTGTTAAAATAATCTAAAGCTTTGGCGTGGTCCTTGTCCTTAAATTCGGCATAATTACCTAAATAAACGTATGCATCAACCAAATTGCCCTTTGTATCATCGTCAGGGGTTCCGCCTTTTGCAAGAATTAACTGAATATATTGCTCATAATAAGGCTTTGCCAAACCTTTAATGTTATTTCTGTCTGAGCCTTCTTCAAAATCTTTTACGCCTGCATGTAAGAATACAATTGGTGCATTTGGTTTTGGTAATTTGCGCTCAACATAGGTTAGCGCTGAGTCGGCTTTTGTAAGCAAAGTTGAATCAGGCTTAAATGTCTTATCAGTTAAGGTCTTACGGTACTGAGCCTTATAGGCCGTAAAATAGCTGAATCCTTCTTTATAATGATCCGTGAGTTTAGCCTTTCGGGACTTTTCGGCAAACGTGTGGTAAGCATCGCCTGCGTCCTGGAATTTTTTCAACGCAAATAATGAACCTGCAATTTCACCATAAAGATCAACCTGGCTGGTATCTAATGACAGGGCTTTCCTAAGATCGAGGATCCCTAATGAATCTTGCTTAGATGCCAGTTCCAATTTACCTTTCACCAAATAATCACGCGGGATAAGGCGTTTTGGATCGGCTTCGTTAACCCATTTGGTAATTGCTGTTAAGCCATTAGGATAGTCTTTGTTTTCAAATGCAGCATAACCTAAATAACGGTAAACCCTTAAATTATTACCTTTTGAGGCAGTAAGGTCTGTAGCCACTTTTTGCAAAGTAGGGTAGTCTTTTGCATCGATCAGGAAGTCGGCATAACGCATTTGCGATTCAACCGAATAATCTGTCAGATTGATGTATTTTTTATAGTTATCAACAGCCTGTGCAATTTTAGCATCGTGCTGTGCCGGATCAGTTAAGGCCCAGCGGATATCAGTTTCGGCCCATTCGCGGTATGCAGGCCCGAAATTTGGGTCAATTACCAGCGCTGCCTGAAATTGTTTTTCCGAGTCTTCAAAATTGTCTGCAAACCGCCAAAGAACACCTTCTGCAACATTGGCCGAAGCCAATTTTGGATCAAGTGTTAAAGCAGTTGAATAAGCATTATATGCATCAGTGCTTTTTAACTGCGACCGGTTTGCGTCACCTAATGCTACATATATCTGCGCGTCTTTTGGGTTGGCAAGCAGCCCTTTATTTAAAATGGCAATAGCAGCATCAGCATCAGCGGGCGCAATTTTTGCCCCATTAGGGCCAACTGCACTTCCGGTAAGCGGTAACAAATAAGCCTGACCTACATATAAAAAGGGTGTACTGTTCTTTTTACCAGCCAGTTCAATAGCCGAGTTGAAATTTGATGTTGCACCAGCCGCGTCCTTTTCCATATGAGCTACAGCGCCCAGGCCTGCAAAATTTAATGCAGATTTGCCGTTAACAGCCAACCCTTTGTTAAAGGTTGCTTTAGCTGAATCAAGATAATCCTGTTTTATATACACCCATCCCAGGTAAAAGAAATTTTCATCTTTGTCTGCCTGGGTAACCGTAAGGTTTTTCAGCATCGACTTCGCCTTCTGGTATTGCTCGTCATCAATCGCCTTTTTAGCATCGGATAAGCTTTGTGAAAAAGCAGACGATCCTATAAATAAGAATCCCAACCCCGCGGCTGCTATTTTACTCGTAATTTTCATCATTATTAATCTTCCTGTTTTGTTTATATTTTGGTGTACCTTATTTCTTTATTCGATTGTGGTCTGATCCTACCTTAAAGGTAAAAATTATCTTTAATAGTTAATGCAGCCTAAATAAATATCGAAGTCCTTTTTTTGCCTGGCAACAGCTATTTTGCCGGTGAAAATGCTATCCATCCTGTTTTTTTTCGGGATAGATTTATTCAAAATGCTATAAAATTTTGCTGTTTTGAACTAAAATCAGTTTCAATATGCAATTATATGTGTTTTAGCTTAAACTTTTATATACAAATTGATACAAATTGCCACAAAATTGCTATAACTGTATTTTTTTCTCAATAGTAATCTCCCTTCCGGGGATTGCATCGGGCAAGAGCCCCGATTTTAAGATAATTCTTTGCCCTCTGTCGCTTTTCATAAACCCTGCAAATTGCATACCCAAACCGTATTTACCGGTACAATTTAGTATGTAAAGATTCCTGGTTAAGGGGTATTGCTTTAATGCCAGTGTATTTTGTGATGGCGAATAATATGCTGCCGCTGCGTCTTTCCCGGTATCATCTTTTACTGCAACAATCTTAACCTTCCGTACAGCGTCCGCATAATCTTTATCCGGATCATTGAGCCAGCTAAAACCGGTTATCCCGATGGCATCCGGGTGTTCACTAACGTATTTTATAACTTCTTTGTTTGAATTTAACGAGTAAATGTTTTTTTGCGTGAAACCGCTAACTCCCGCGAAGTCTTTTAAATACCTAACTAAACTCGAGTTAGCGTTATCAAAAACGATATTTTTATCGGTTTTAGTATCGCCATTCAGAATTTTTTTTATTTGGCTTACGGTTATCGTTGTATCATTTGATGCCTGGTTTACAATTAATGCAATGGCGTCAATGGCAAAGCGGTCTATTACCGGTTTTAGATTCTTGTTTCTTAACAGGGCGGCTTTTTCAGTGGCATTTAAATCCCGCGACAAAATAACAACCCTGGCACTGTCAGCCAACAAAAGGTTTACCACACTGTTTTCGGGGGCATAAACTATTTTCGGATGTACTTTGGTATAGGTTGCTTTAAAAACATAAAGCTCTTCATCAACTATTGGTTGAAATGATTCATCCACAACAAGCTCGGCGGCGTTATCTGTAAAACGGTCAGGGTTTTCCTTTTGAGTTTTATGTTTACAGCTTTGTATCAGCACAAACACCCCGGTTGCTGCTATGATAGTTACAGCTATACCTAAAAGCTTAAAATTATACTTCATCTCGTCCTTTTTTTAGTATTCGTGAAAAACGTAATATCCCATAAAGAATGATGATAGTTCCAAATCCTATTCTTTGGAATTTCGAGATGTTTGGCAGCATTTTATCCCAAAAAATAACCATCAGCCCCAAAGCACAAAAACAGATAAAAGCAATTACCACTAAAATAAGCAAAAATCGCCTTTTGGGCGATTTTTGCTCGTTATGATTTGATAACATCGTTTTATTGATCAGTTCCTAATGTAAAGGAGATCGGAACACTGTAGGCCACACGTACCGGGCGTCCGTTTTGGATCCCTGGTTTCCAGTGCGGTGATGCTTTGATTACGCGTACTGCTTCTTCATCGCAACCATCACCAATGCCACGGGCTACTTTAACATCTGTTAATGAACCATCGCGCTCACACACGAAGCTCACAATAACCCTGCCCTGCGTACCATTTTCTCTGGCGACTGCGGGGTAGCGGATGTTTTTGCCTAAGTACCTGCCAAAGGCATCCAAACCTCCCGGAAATTCCGGAACCTGCTCAACCGAAGTGAAAATACGGTTGTTGTCTTCTTCGGTAACTTTAACTTCCGATGTACCTACCGGTTCATCAATGTTCACCTCGGCGTTTTTATCACCTTTCAGGTTTTTTTGGCCCGGGTCGGCAACTTCAAGTTCCTTCACTGTCGGTGGTTTTTCTTTCACCTCAGCATCCGGCTTAACTACCGGTGGCGGGAATTTAACCTGGTCAACCTTTGGTTTAGGCGGCTCAGGCGGCGGTGGCGGAGGTGGTTTCTTTATGTCCACCGGTGGTGGCGAAAGCACCACGTTGGTGATCTTCACCTTTTCTTTGGCCGGAGGGATAAATCCTGCGATCATGTTGAAAATTGTGTTTGCAGATATCAAAATAACAGAAAGCAGGACGCCGATAATAAGGGCTTTGCGGGTGTTTACCCCGTTATCCTTTCTTAACTGGTAGGCGCCATAACTTTTGTTACGGTCTGTAAAAACAAAATCAATCCATTTTTGGTCTAATATGTCTAATTTTGATCCAAACATTTTTTTGACTTTAATATTAATTAACGTTTTTAGTAATTAAAAATTACTTAGTATAAACCATTCTTTTGTAAATCACCGAGTTCCAGTGGTGTAATTTTAACAATGGCGTATGACTGCACACCGGTAATGCTCATTTCATCGAGCGTATTCACCAGGTTCTCGTAGGTTGATTTGTCGCTCGGTTTTATCAAAACGATCATGAAATTATCGGGAGCCGCATGTGTTTCGGCAACCTTTTTTCCGTTTTCAATCAACGCTTTGCGTAAACCATCCTTGCCATAATTATCAACGGTAGGTGCACTTTTACCTGCTTCGCCCATATACCATTCCAGTTTGTTATGACTACCCAAGAGTATCGTCATTGAACGGGTAGCGGCAACCGGTAATTGGCTTTTTATCACTGAGTTATCTGGCATGGCCAGGTCCATTGCTTTCTTTTTACTTAGCGTAGTGGTAAGCATAAAGAAGGTGATCAGCAAGAAGGCCAAGTCAACCATCGCAGTCAGATCGACGCGTGTTGATTGTTTTTTACTTCTAACTTTTCCGCCTTTATGTTTACCCCCGCCGGAGGTATCTAATTCTGCCATAGCTTTTTATTTTTTAGGGGCCGCCCTTAGGTCGGTAATTAAATCAAATTTAAAAATCTTTTGATGACCCAATACACCTATTACTTCGTTGATCATAGGATACTGTTCTTTACGGTCGCCTTTTATAGCAATATCCAAAGCTTTATCGTGCAAGCCTTTGTCGGCCTGGCGCGATAAATAGATCCAGTTACTCAGTTCGTTGGTAGCAGTAGTATCCGTTGGAATCCCAGGTTGCGGAAATCCTTTACGCTCATCAGGGCGCAGATCAAGGAATTGTTTTAAGTTGGCAATTGGTACGCCAAACACTTCAAGCAGCGAAAATTTTGCTATTTCTTCGGGTGTAAATACGATCTTGTATTTGTCGCCCATTGCTTTCAAAGTAGCGGCGCGTACGTCAGATCCCGTAACAGAATAAAAGATCCTGTCTTTACCGTCAACGTTGCCGATAGTGATCATAGCAAGGTTATCTTCCGGAACAAGCTTGGTTTTAGAGGAGAACGGAACCTCAGCCTTGGTCGGGTCATCAACCTTTGGCTTGGCAGTTAATATGAAAAATGTAAGTAACAGGAATGCCACATCGCACATAGCTGTCATGTCTATGAACGTGCTTTTCCTGGCAACTTTTACTCTAGGCATAATTTATTAATTTTAATATTACAATGTGTAATTGATTATACAACCCCGGTAATTTGTGAGCATAGCAAAAACTACCGGGGTGAAACTAAGCACTAATGAGTCTTTTTATTTGTTTTTGTGCGATGCTGCAAATGTTTGTACGATGCTGAATCCAGTTTCGTCAATAGCATAAGTCAGCTTGTCAATTTTTGATGTAAACACGTTATACATAACAATTGAAGTAGCTGAAGTACCGATACCAAATGCAGTATTAACAAGGGCTTCTGAAATCGCAGTTGATAATGCTGTTGTATTTGGAGCGCCTGAAGTTGCTAATGCCGCGAATGCACGGATCATACCAAGTACTGTACCTAACAGACCGGTTAATGTGCCAATTGATACCAGGGTAGCAATAACAGTTAAGTTTTGCTCAAGCATCGGCATTTCAAGTGAAGTTGCTTCTTCGATATCTTTTTGGATAGCTAAAGTTTTTTGGTCAACATCCAGGCCTGTTTCTGCTTCCATTTCGCTGTATTTTTTTAAAGCAGATTTGATAACGTTTGCAACAGAACCTTTTTGTTTGTCGCATTCGCTTTTTGCAGCTTCAATATTACCAGCGTTAAGAGCGCTTTGTACTTTTCTTACAAAAACGTCTACACTACCTGTTCCGGATGCTTTGCCAATAACAACAAAACGTTCGATTGAAAACACAATTACAGTCAACACGTAAGACATGATAAGAGGTACAAGGAACCCACCTCTGTGAATAGTTCCGTAAATGTCTGGTGTACCATGCTCTACGTCACCTCCTTCATAATGACTTGAATCGCCCAAAATGAAAATGAAAATTACGATTGCAACTGCGAGACAGATAGGAATAGTCAATGTTGCAAATATGCCTGCATTTGAGCCTTCTTTTTTAACAGGACTAGTTGGTTTTGTTGGTGCGTTTGCCATTAGTTTTTAGTTTTAGTTTTAGTTTTTAGTTTATATTTATTGTTTTTTTAAATGCGAATTATTAGCGAATAACAAAAATAGAATTTTAATGAAATAAAAAAACTTTTTTGTTACACTTTATAATTTTTTAAATATCACTTCATCAGCCGTGTACATTGGTGGATACATAACGCAATGAAAGATAGAAATTGTCTGTTGTTTAAACAATTATTTTGCAATAAAACCTATTTTTTTTAATAATAGCAAACAATACACTATAAAAATTATGTTACTAAACGTTCACCGTTACGTTTGGACCTGCATTTATGATCTCTGGGCTGCTAAAAGGAGCATATTGCTCAAAATTTCTAATAAACAAAATAGCGAGATTTTGCGCCTTTTCATCATAATTTAAAGGATCGGCCCACGTGTTTTTGGGATCAAGGATATGATCGGGGACATCGGGACAGCTTGCCGGCATCCTCAGTTTAAACACAGGGTGTTCATTATAATTAATATTTTCAAGCCCGCCATTCAATGCAGCGGTTATCATAGCGCGCGTATATTTCAGTTTAATTCTTTGTCCTTTTCCAAAAGCCCCGCCCGACCAGCCTGTGTTTACCAGCCAAACATTTACCTGGTGCTCTTTTATTTTTTTACCAAGCAGGTTGGCATACGTAACCGGATTTAGCGGAAGGAAAGCTTCGCCAAAGCAGGCTGAAAAAGTTGCATTTGGCTCGGTTATCCCGGTTTCGGTGCCTGCAACTTTGGCTGTGTACCCCGAAATAAAATGATACATAGCCTGTTCGGCCGTTAGTTTCGAGATCGGCGGGAGGATCCCAAAAGCATCGGCAGTTAAAAAGAAGATGTTTTTAGGGGACGCGCCTATCGATGGGATCACCGCGTTTTCTATATTATATAAAGGATAAGCTACGCGGGTGTTTTCCGTTTTATCAATGTTTGAAAAATTAACTCTCCGTGTGCCAAGTATAAAATTAATATTTTCAAGCAGGGCGCCAAATTGAATGGCGTCAAATATTTGCGGCTCTTTCTCGGCAGTTAGGCCAACACACTTTGCATAACACCCGCCTTCGAAATTAAATATGGTATAATCGCTCCAGCCATGTTCATCGTCGCCTATAAGGTTGCGCTCAGGGTCGGCGGAGAGGGTGGTTTTACCTGTACCCGACAAGCCGAAAAATATAGCAGTATCGCCCTTTGCACCTGCATTGGCGGAACAGTGCATAGACAGTACTTTCTTCTCAAGCGGCAGTATGAAGTTCAATACCGAAAAAATGCCCTTTTTTATTTCTCCGGTGTAAGCGGTGCCACCGATAAGGATCATTTTTTTTGAAAAATTAATAATCGAAAAGTTTGGCTGCCGGGTTCCGTCAACTTCCGGATCAGCTTTAAAGCCCGGGGCAGCAATTATTGTCCATTCTGGCGGCGTATTAAAATTTATCACCTCGGGACGCAGAAATAAATGGTGTACAAATAAGTTTTGAAAAGCGGTTTCGGTAATAACCCGGATATCAATATGGTATTTTTCGTTCGCGCAGGCACAGCAATCGCGTACAAAAATATCGCGTTCAGCCAGGTAGCCGGTTACTTTTTGCAGCAGGGAGTCAAATTTATCCGCATCGAACCTGATATTTACTTTACCCCACCAAACATTTTCGCTGGTTAACTCATCTTCAACAATAAAACGGTCTTTTGGCGAGCGCCCGGTAAATTCGCCGGTATCAACGGCCAGTGCGCCGTTGTCGGCTAAAACACCTTCCTTTCTTTTTAAAGCTTCTTCAACAAGTTCGGCAGGGCTCAACTGGAAATAAACTTTCCTTGCCCGATCAAGCTCAATATAGCTCAGATCAGGAATTTGGTTAATACGGTTCCTCATGAAAATAGTAAATTGGTTACCGCAAAATTACTGGTTTTAAATACCAGTAAACAAGTAAAATAGCATATTTTTTTACATAATGTAGATTATACACACTATTTAAAATATTGATATATAGTTGTTTGTGAAGATTGTTCGATACACTAAGTGTTGTGGAGAGATTAGAGGTTGGAGATTAGTCCGAAAGTCAGTAAAGTCCGGAAGTCCGCAAGAAGCTGCAACTGAGCCGCGGATCTCTATTTTCAACTAATCTTTAATCTCCAACCTCCAATCACTAACCCCCGGCCTTCTTAGCCTTAAAGCCGTCTGCCAGCAGCAACGCTAATACTTTATCCCTGAAATCCCCCTGGATTAATATTTCGCCTTCCTTTACAGATCCGCCTACCCCGCATTTAGATTTTAGCTTCTTACCGATAAGTTCAAGGTCAGCTTCCTGGCCAATAAAGTCACTAATACGGGTCACTAATTTTCCGCCGCCTTTACGGTCGAGATAGATTTTGAGGTTTTGCTGCTGCGGGGGCAACGTTTTTGCAGCATGCCCCTGGTTTTCCTGGTATTGAAAATCGGGGTTGGTAGAATAAACTACACCGGTGAAATTCTTTTTTGACATTTCTTAATTTCGTCTCTACCGATTTTTCTTAAAAGAATCTCCTACAATCACCTTCAGCGACTGCGGTACTATCTCAATTAATATGTCGGAATCTATTATTTGGGGCTCCCCGTCCAGATGCACAGGCCCGGGTTTGCTTCGTTTAATTTTTATGGTTTTTCCTTGCAGAATTTCCACATATTTTGTTTTGTCGGCTGTTTTTGTGATCATCCGGATTCCCATCTCAACAAAACGCCATAAGGGGAACTGTTTTATCACGCAAATATCCAATAACCCGTCCTGAACCGATGCCTTTGGCGAAATATGGGCGTTATTACCATATTGTGATGAATTTGCAAAACTCAGCATGAATGCTTCCCGCTCGTAAGCCTGGCCATCAATTTCGAGCTGGTATAGTTGAGGCTCATACTTGTTTACCTCCTCAAAGGATGATTTGATATAAGTTATAAAGCCCCGTTTTTTGCCGTGTGAGAAAACTTCGCTGATATGAGCGTCAAATCCCATCCCGGCCATATTGAAAAATGGCCGCCCGTTCAGTTTTGCCGAATCTATCAATTCAACAGATCCAGAATTAAGGTTTTTAATAGCCTGCCCGGCATTCATGGAAATGCCAAGAAACCGTGACAAGCCATTACCCGATCCATAGGGAACTATTCCCAATGTGGTATCGGTACCAACAAGCGCCGACGCAACTTCATTTACTGTACCATCGCCGCCTACAGCCACTACCAGGTCGAATTTACCTACCGCCTCCTTAGCAATTTTTCTGGCATGTGCTATGCCATTGCTAAAAACAACGATGTATCCAAATTTGGCAGGATCCAGATGCTTTTCGATCAGTTCCGGAACACCGTCCTTTTTCTTCCCGCCCGATATCGGGTTTATAATAAATAACGCTTTCCGTTTCAACTACATGTAATTTCTGCCGGCAAAAGTAAATGTATTTTCGGCTTTGTAAAAATTGTTTTATTTTAGCGCCCTGAATGTGGACTGATTTAATTGCCGTCATGATAGCTATCACGACGTAACCGGATTGCAACCACGTAAAAAAGTGCTAAAACCATGCTTCTTTTTACTTCAATCCCCCGGTCTTTTTTGTTCATATCGGCGTTTTTATAAAGAATATACTAATGCAGCGGCTTTGGTTTTGTATCTCCGCTTTAAAATTTAATTTACATTATAAGATTTATGTCATATTTATTTACCTCAGAATCCGTATCAGAAGGACATCCGGATAAAGTTGCCGACCAGATATCGGATGCTTTGATTGATAATTTTTTAGCTTTTGACCCAGAATCAAAAGTAGCCTGCGAAACATTAGTTACTACTGGCCTGGTTGTTTTAGCCGGCGAAGTAAAATCAAAAGCCTATCTTGATGTTCAGAAAATTGCCCGCGAGGTAATCAATAAAATTGGCTACACCAAGGGCGAGTATATGTTTGACGGCAGTTCATGCGGTGTGTTATCAGCTATCCACGAGCAATCGCCGGATATTAACCAGGGTGTTGACCGTACTGCCAAAGAGGAGCAGGGCGCTGGCGACCAGGGCATGATGTTTGGTTACGCAACCAGCGAAACTGATAATTATATGCCATTGGCGCTGGATATTGCCCATGCGCTCTTAATTGAGCTTGCAGCCATCCGCCGCGAGGATAGTGATATTAAATACCTTCGCCCCGATGCAAAATCGCAGGTAACGCTTGAATATGATGATGACAACAAGCCAGTAAGGATCGATGCCATCGTTATATCAACCCAGCATGATGATTTTGACGAAGAGGAAGCGATGCTGGCTAAAATCAGTAAGGATATCATCAGTGTTCTGATCCCCCGTGTAAAAGCGAAGTACCCTAAATACGCTCATTTTTTTAATGACAATATTAAATACCATATTAACCCTACCGGAAAATTTGTTATCGGTGGTCCGCATGGCGATAGTGGTTTAACCGGCCGTAAAATAATTGTTGATACCTATGGCGGTAAAGGTGCACATGGTGGCGGTGCTTTTTCGGGCAAGGACCCTTCAAAAGTTGACCGTTCTGCTGCTTATGCAACACGCCATATTGCTAAAAACCTGGTTGCTGCCGGTGTTGCGAGTGAAGTACTGGTGCAGGTATCCTATGCTATCGGCGTAGCCCAGCCAATGGGTATTTACGTAAATACTTACGGAACAGGTAAAGTTGGTTTGCACGATGGTGAAATTGCCAAAAGGGTAGAGTCCATATTTAATATGACTCCTTATGCCATTGAGACCCGTTTTAAACTGCGTAACCCTATATACAGCGAAACTGCCGCTTACGGACACTTTGGTAAACCGAGCCAGGTAGTAACCAAAACTTTTGTAAGTCCCGAAGGTCGCGTAGTAACAAAAGAAGTTGAACTGTTTACCTGGGAAAAACTTGATTTTGTAGATAAAGTAAAACAAGCCTTTGGCTTATAATTGAGTTTTAGCGGTGAGTTTTTTGCTCACCGCTCTTTTTTGCAGCTCATCAATTAATATTTCAGCACAATATAGCCCGTCTTGTGCTTACCCACCCCATTCACACTATAGTCCAGCGCATAAAAATATGTGCCGGGTACCTGCATGGCGCCAGTTTTGTTGCTGTGGCCGTCAAACACCTTTGTGGTATTGTCATAACCCTGTGCCTCATAAACCAGTGCGCCGTTGCGGTTAATAATGGTTAATTTGTTTTCAGGATAGGCAGTAATCCCATCAATCACAAGGAAATCATTAATGCCGTCCCCGTTTGGTGAAAGTCCCTGGTGTACAATTATACCGTCGTTTTCGATGCTTATCGTAGACGTTTGTTCAACTGATATGGCCTGGTCCGGGTTGTTTACCGGGCCGATGGCCCTGGTAACGACGATAGAATAGGTTCTGGTGGTTACACCGTCCTGGGCAGTTACTACCGTATTGATGGTATTTTGGCCTGCCACTAAAGCAATACTGCCCGATGCTGTTCCGGAGGCTACTGCTACACCGTTTACTTTTATTGTGGCGGTGGGGTCAATGGTGGTTGCCGTTACGGTAACCGATGCAACGGCACTGCTCACCGACGTGGTGTAAGTTGTGGTGCTGCCAACGGTACCCGTATTAGTCAGCGTTGAAGCTGGTGTTAGTTTAATGCTGCTCAGTAAAGCATTACTTGATGGCGCCCTGGTGACTGTTATGGTATATGTTTTTGTGGTTACGCCATCCTGGGCTGTTACTTTGGTAGTTAATGTGTTGTGCCCAACAACCAAAGCAATACTGCCTGATGCCGTTCCCGAGCTTACTGTAGTACCGTTTACGGTTACTGTAGCTGTGGCATCAGCGGTGGTTGGTGTTACTTTTACCGATGTAGTGGCGTTGCTGACCGATGCCGTATAACTGTATGTGCCTGTTGCAAACAAAGGGCTTAGCGTGCTGGCACTGATAGCAAGACCGGCAAGCGCGGCATTTGTGGATTTAGCCCTTGTTACGATGATTGAATAGGTTTCGGTGGTTATGCCATCCTGGGCGGTTACTACCGTGTTGATAGTATTGGGGCCAACAACTAAAGCAATACTGCCCGATGCTGTGCCTGAGGCTACCACTACGCCATTTACTTTTATGGTAGCGCTTGGATCAATGGTGGTTGCCGTTACGGTTACCGATGCAACCGCATTGCTGACCGATGTGGTATACGTTACGGTGCTGCCCACTGTACCGGTATGAGTTAGCGTTGAAGCAGGCGTGAGCTTGATACCGCTCAGCATAGCATTGGATGACAAACGGGTAACTGTTATGGTATACGTTTTTGACGTTACACCATCCTGGGCAGTTACAATAGCGGTGATGGTATTATTGCCTAATGTTAAGGGAATGCTTGCAGATGCCGTGCCCGATTTTACCATTGTGCCGTTAATCTTTAAGGTCGCCGTTGGATCTGCCGTGGTTGCCGTTACAGTAGTTGATACCGTTGCGCTACCCACAGTAGAGGTATAGCTCAATGTCCCTGTTGCAAATACTGGCGTTAGCGCTCCGCTGCTCAATGAAAGTTTTGCGAGACTGGCATTTGCCGAAGCGGGTCTTGATATCGTTAAAGTATAGGTTGCTGTGGTCACGCCATCCTGCGCCGTTCCTACTATCGTAATTATATTGGTGCCTGTGTTTAAACTGATGCTCCCTGATGCTGTGCCGGACGCCACGGGTGCGCCGTTTACCGTTACTGTTGCTGTTGGGTCAATTGTGGTCGGGGTTACAGTTATCGACGCGGTCGAACTACTCACCGTTCCGGTATAGCTAAGTACACCCGGTACGGTTTGGGTTAGCGTTGTAGCCGGGTTAAGTGTAATATGGCTTAATCCGGCATTATTTGAAATCCTCGTTACCGCTACCGTGTAGGTTTTTGTTGTTGTTCCGTTTGTTGCCGTAACAACCGTGGTCAGGGTGTTGAGCCCGTTAACCAAAGTAATACCTGCTGACGCTAAACCGGATGTTACGGCTTTTTCGTTCACTGTGATCTTTGCAAGTGGATCACCGGCCGTCGGGGTTAAAGTGACTGATGCGGTGGCATTTGGTACAGTTGTAGTGTAACTGATTGTTCCGCTTGTAAATACAGGCGTCAATGTGCCGCTGCTTAAGCTAAGGTTTGTGAGGTCGGCATCGGTTGAAATTACCTTAATACTTACAGTCGCCGCCTTTGGCCCCCCAGGGTTATAGGCGGTGATAGTATAATTTGTTGCAAGGCTGCTTGCAGTTGGCGTGCCGCTGATGACACCAGTTGCATTTGCAAAAGTTAAACCTGGCGGCAGAGCCGGATGTATGAAATAACCGCCTATGGGTTTAATCTTTTTTACTGCATTATTGCCTGAGTCGGCAACATACACATTACCCGCGCCATCCACGCCTACGCCAAGCGCCTTGCTAAAGCCAGCGCCAATGGCAACGGGTGCTCCTCCGCCTAAAGGGATCTCCTTTATCGCGTTATTGCCATAATCTGCCACATACACATTACCTTCAGCGTCTGCCGCTACACCATAGGGGGTAAGAAAACCGGTTCCTAATGTAAGCTGTGCGCCTCCGCCTGCAGGTACTTCTACAATAGCGTTGGCTCCAAAATCGGCAACATAAACATTCCCCAAACCATCTACAGCTACTCCTGTTGGTTGAACAAAGCCAGTGCCGAAAACCACCGTTGCCCCACCGTCTGCAGGGATCTTTTTCACCTGCTTGTTGTAGTAATCCGCTACGTATAAATTTCCGGCTGCATCTACCGCTATGCCGCTGGGACCATTAAAGCCTGAACCAAGGAGAACTATTGGACCGCCGCCCACAGGAATCTTTTTTATTGTAGTACTCCCGAAATCTGCCACAAAGACATTGCCAGCACCGTCAACGGCGATGCCTTCGGGATTGATAAACCCTGACCCTAAAGTAACCGGAATATTACTTCCTGAGGGGATCTTTTTTACCTCGCCATTAACGTTATCGGCCACATATACATTACCGGCAGCATCTGTAGCAACACCTGTAGGAAAGTTAAAACCCGATCCCAGGGTAATCGGGCTGCTGCTATATCCGGGAAATGACACGCCGGTACTTGCGGGTGCCAGTGCTGTAATTGCTGTACCCACCTGGTAGGTTTGGGGCCCGCTGTAACTGAGTGTTGGCACTGGCGGAAGATTTATCGTTATTTTAAGGGTTGTGGAGTTGCCCCCAGCACCATTATATGCAGTAATTGTATAATTTGTAGCAGGGCTCGAAACTGTAGGCGTACCACTGATGATACCTGTATTATTTGAAAAGCTGAGACCTGCCGGTAAGGTAGTATTCAGATAATAGCCACCAATGGGTTTTATCACGTTTACATTTTTTTTACCAAAATCAGCCACGTAAACATTGCCGGCGCCGTCAATGGCTATACCTTCGGGATTGATAAACCCTGAGCCTATAACAACAGGAGTATTGCTGCCGGTCGGGATCTCTTTTACTGCGGCGTTAAAGTTATCAGCAACAAAAATATTGCCCGATGCGTCAACTGCAACCCCATAAGGGCTATTAAACCCGGTGCCCAGGGCAACCTTTTGTCCCCCGCTTACCGGAAGCATATAAACTGCATTATCGCCGCGATCGGCCACATAAATGTTGCCTGCCGCATCAACGGCTATCCCGACAGGTAAACTAACACTTGTGGATAAAGTAACCGTATAGTTGGTGCCTGCCAGTATTTTTTTAACAGCATTGTTGTTATAGTCGGCAACGTAAACATTACCCGCCGCATCTACAGCCACCCCTGTTGGTAAACTAAAACCCGAGCCCAGAGGAACTGGTGTGCCGCCGCCGAAGGGCACCATCTTAATAGCGTTGTTGTTCTGGTCGGCCACATAAACATTGCCGGCGGCATCAACAGCTACACCAAACGGCCCGTTAAAGCCCGAACCGAGAGAAACCGGTGCGCCGTTGCCGGCCGGGAACTTCGTAACCGTATTGTTAAGCGGATCAGCTATATAAACATTTCCTGCGGCGTCAATGGCAACCCCGGTAGGTCCCTTAAAACCATACCCAAAGTTTACCGGACTGCTGCTATACCCGGCTGGAGCCACCAAACTGCTTGTTGGCGTCAATGGAGCGATGGCTGTGCCTGCTAAATAGGTTTTAGGACTGCTGTAGCTGATAGTGACCGCATTTACTTTAATATTAATGGTTGCCTGATTGCTGCCGGCACTGTTATATGCGGTAACCATATAATTTGCCGCGGGACTGGCGAGGGTTGGAGTGCCGCTTAAAATGCCAGTTGTATTTGAAAAGCTGAGGCCTGCAGGTAAGGCGCTTACATAATATCCGCCTATGGGTTTAATTTCTTTTATGGCGTTATTACCTGAATCGGCCACATAAACATTGCCTGCAGCATCCACAGCTACGCCTTCAGGGTTCTGGAATCCTGAACCCAAAGAGACAATACTGTTGCTGCCAGCCGGGAGCATTTTTACCGCATTATTAAAGTTATCCGCTACAAACACATTCCCTGAAGCGTCTGCCGCAACACCATAGGGATGACTAAAGCCCGAGCCTAAAGCCACCGCAGCGCCACCGCCAGCCGGTATCTTATAAACTGCGTTATCGCCGCGGTCTCCCACATAAACATTTCCAGCCGCATCTACAGCAATACCAACCGGCAAACTAAAAGTGCCTAAGCTAACCGTGGTATTGGTGCCGGCTGGAATCATTTTTACGGCATTATTGTTATAGTCGGCAACATACACGTTCCCGGCCACATCAACAGCCACGCCGGTGGGCAAACTAAAACCTGAACCCAGCGTAACCGGTGTGCCGCCACCCACTGGAACCATTTTTACGGCGTTATTGCCCTGGTCAGCCACGTACACATTGCCGATAGCATCTACCGCAACACCATAAGGTCCACTAAAGCCGCTACCGATAATAACGGGTGTGCCGCCACCTGCCGGAATTTCCTTAATGGCATTATTTCCGTTGTCAACAACGTACACGTTCCCGGCGGCATCGACAGCCACTCCCGGCGGAGCGCTAAAACCGCTGCCAAAGGTAACAGGAGCACTGCTGTAGCCCTGAGTTGCCACTGGGCTGCCCGTTGGCGCAAGCGCCGTAATTGCGGTACCGGCCATGTAAGTTTGCGGGCTGCTGTAACTGATGGTTAAAGCGTTAACTTTTATATTGGTAGTTGCAGTGGTGCTGCCGCCGCTGTTGTAAGCGGTAATGGTATAGGTAGTTGCCGGGCTGCTTTTTGTTGGGGTACCGCTGATAATACCCGTAGTATTATCAATAGTTAAGCCCTGAGGTAAGGGCAAATTCAAATAATACCCGCCTGATGGCTTGATTTCTTTAATGGCATTGTGTTGATAATCGGCTACATAAACATTGCCTGCGCCATCAACCGCCACGCCGTATGGCGAATTAAAACCAGAACCTATCGTAATTGTGGTACCGCTCCCTGCCATTATCTCTTCAATTGCATCTGCATTTCTATCTGCCACATAAACATTCCCGGCGGCATCGACTGCTACACTATATGGATCAATAATGCCTGTACCTAAAACTACCGGGCTGCCACCACCAACAGGTACCTCTTTTACTAATCCGGTGCCCGCATCAGCCACGTAAACATTGCCTGCGGCATCTACGGCTACGCCGTTGGGAAAGTTAAAACCCGAGCCAATTGCAAAGGTGGCACCGCCGCGTGCCGGAATCTCTTTTACCGAATTGTTATTAGCATCAGCCACATAAACATTCCCGGCGGCATCTACCGCCACCCCGGTTGGCCCATTAAAACCAGAACCTATTGTTACCGGCGTACCATTGCCTGCCGGGATCTTATAAACTGCGTTCGCGCTGTAAGAGGCTACGTATACATTATCAGCAGCGTCCACGGCGACTCCGTTGGGGCCGTTGAATCCGCTACCTAACTGAACGGGGGGGCCGTTGCCGGAAGGAATTTCAGTAACGGATCCACTTGATTGCTGGACAATAAAAAGATTGCCGGCGCCATCGATAGCCACATCATAAGGATTTATAAATCCGGAACCTAAGTTAATTGTACTACGGTTATATGCCGGGGCAGCTACCCCGGTGCTGGTTGGCGCGAGCGCGGTAATAGGTGCAAGGGCGGTATAGGTATGCGGGCTGCTGTAAGCTGCTGTCGGTGAGGGCGGAACATTAATCTGGATGCTCAGCTTTGTGGAACTGCCGCCTGAACTGTTATACGCGGTTATCGTATATGTCGTTGCCGGACTGCCTGAGATCGGTGTTCCGCTGATTATACCGGTAGTTTCATTAAAACTCAAGCCGGTGGGTAAGGCCGGGCTTATATAATAGCCGCCCGACGGGACAACTTCATACACCGTGTTGCCGCTGCCATCCGCAACGTAAACATTGCCTGCACCGTCTACTGCAATGTCCATTGGATTACTCAACGCAGTACTAAGCAGGAGGGGCGTGCCGCCACCGGCCGGGATCTGGTATAAAGCATTGTCGCCATGATTTGTGGCGTAGACATTGCCCGCGGCATCCACAGCTACACCTGTTGGATCCGTGAAATATGCAAGGTAAATTGTTGGCCCCCCATTTACCGGAAATTCTTCAATTGCGCCGAAGCTGGCATCCGCCTCATACACGTTGCCGGCGGCGTCTACAGCTACCGAGGTAGGCTTACTGTTTATATAGGTTAAAAAAAATGGCGTGCCACCACCGGCGGGGATCACTTTAATGGCGCCATTACCTGTCGAGGCCACATAAATATTGCCACTATGGTCAACGGCTATACCGCCTGCATCGACGAATCCGGTTGCCAGCGTAACCGGCGTGTTACTGCCGAACGGTATCTTATATACTGCACCATTAGAGGCGTATGAATCAACATACACATTACCTGCCGCATCAACAGCTATACCGTGAGGGTTGCTTATGGTAGCTATAGTTATCGGTGCACCGCCAACAGGAATTTCCTTTACCGCATTATTGTTCGCATCAGCAACATAAACATTACCCGCGGCATCAACCGCCACGGCGTAAGGGTTATTAAACCCGAAGCCCAGTGCAACACCACTGTTGTTATAACCTGGTGCCACCACGCCGCTGCTTGTTGGCGCCAATGACGTTATAGCTGAGCCAGAAGTGTAAGTTTGAGGGCTGCTATAGCTGATAGCAGGCACGCCAATGTAGCCTGCACCTTTTGTCGCCGGTATCATTTCAGCGGATCGAAGCATATGACGGGCGGCTTTACCATGGCGGTTTGCAACACCTCCTTTATTTACAGGTTTAATGCCTCCAAATGCAGTATTGCCAAGACAAAACAAAACCGCAAATATCAATAAATGCAGCGTGATGTTATAATTTGATGTCCTGAACAGTTTGTTGGGAATAGATAGCGGTGTGCTCATAATCGTTTGATTAACAGAAAATGTATAATTGTTGGTGAAAATCTAAGTTGAACGCTAACCTGACCAATACTTGATGATCCCGCAAAAAACCGATTATGGATAATAGCTTTTGGGAATTATCAAAGTTTAAATAGTACTGTGTTTACTTGTTATTAACAGCGAACATTGTTATGCCCGTCACCAATTTTCCAAACCCGACAGGTGAAAACAAAAATATTCTTCGGTAAAATTAAACCTCACCCTGTGTCGGTGGAAGCGTATTAGTACTCAATTAGATACGTGCTTTTACGTTAATTGCCATTTCCCTGCAATTTTATAATCTAATTTAAAACTTATTGTTGACTTTGTAAATTTATCGCGCGAAAGCAAGCCAATCAATCCCCTAAAACAGGGATTTTTCAGTAAAAATCCTGGCGTGAAATAACAGCTTTAGTAACAAGGAAAATTGCAGGTCAAATTTTGCCATTTGAAAAAATGGCAATTTAGAAAACGTGAGTGATCAGCCATTTCTGCTCACCACTCACATTTCACGTTTACAACTTAATATTTCAGCACAATATAGCCCGTCTTGTGCTTAGCAACCCCATTCACATTATAATCAAGTGCATAAAAATAAGTTCCGGGCATCTGCATTGTGCCGGTTTTGTTGCTGTGCCCATCAAATACTTTTGAAGTGTTGTCATAGCCCTGTGCTTCAAAAACCAGTGCGCCGTTACGGGTGATAATGGTCAATTTATTTTCAGGATAAGCAGCAATGCCATCAATTACAAGGAAATCATTGATACCGTCGCCATTTGGGGAAAGGGCCTGGTGTACCATTATACCATCGTTTTCGAAGCTTATCGCTGGTGTTTGTTCAACAGATATTAACTCATTGAGGCTGTTTACCATCCCCCCGGCCCTGGTTACGACGATAGAATAGGTTTCGGTCGTTATTCCATTCTGGGCGGTGACCACCGTATTGATTGTATTGGAGCCAATTGCCAAAGCAATGCTGCCCGATGCCGTTCCGGATGTTACTGCTACGCCGTTTACTTTTATTGTAGCAGTTGGATCAACAGTGGTTGCTGTTACGGTTACCGATGCGGTGGCATTGCTGACCGAGGTGGTATATGTTACGGTGCTGCCCACTGTACTGGTATGGGTTAGTGTTGAAGCTGGTGTTAGTTTGATACTACTCAGCAGGTCATTACCTGATGGCGCACGGGTAACCGTTATGGTATAAGTTTTAGTGGTGACGCCATCCTGGGCGGTAACTTTAGTAGTAATAGTATTAGGGCCAACAACCAAAGCAATACTGCCGGAAGCCGTTCCTGAACTTACTGTAGTCCCGTTTACCATTACCGTGGCTGTGGCGTCACTGGTGGTTGGTGTTACTTTTACCGATGCGGTGGCATTGCTGACAGATGCCGAATAGCTGTATGTCCCTGTTGCAAACACGGGGCTTAGTGTGCCGGTACTGATAGCAAGCTTCGCAAGGGCCGCATTTGTTGATTTAGCCCTTGTTACGATGATAGCGTAGGTTTCTGTGGTTGTGCCATTTTGAGCTGTAACTACCGTGTTGATGGTATTGGGGCCGACAGCTAAAGTAATGCTGCCGGACGCCGTTCCCGAGGCTACGGCTACACCGTTAACTTTTATTGTAGCAGTTGGATCAACGGTGGTTGCTGTTACAGTTACCGATGCAACCGCATTGCTGACAGATGTGGTATACGTTACGGTGCTGCCCGCTGTGCCCGTATGGGTTAGTGTTGAAGCAGGCGTTAGTTTGATAGCGCTCAACAAGGCATTGGACGATGCTGAAGAACCGTATAAATCACTTTCCCAAACACCCCTGCCATAAGTGGCCGCCCTGATTTTACCAGTCGGGTAATATATATGCAAAGCCCTAACCGCGTTATTTGGTAAATTGGTCATGAACGGTTTCCAGGAAGACAGTGTATTGTCAAAATAATATGCGCCTATATCTGCGCCAAGGTACAAGGCGTCGGTCGAACTCCCATTAACATGAATAATCGTGTTAACCGGCAAATTTGGCAAACCTGCGGACATATTGGTCCAGGTAGTTCCACCGTTAATAGATTTATATACTTTATCCGGCGCACTATATCCCGAATAGGTTATCCAAACTATATTAGGGTTCGTGTTTGAAACGGTAACATTTGAAAATGCCGCAGTGGCTGGTAATGTCCCGGTTATATCTGTAAAAGTAACACCCGAATTGATTGATTTCGAAACTGCATCCTGCTTTACGGCATAAATTATTGCGGGATTACTTGGCGCAATGACGAACTCGGTAATGGAACCGGTACCCGGAGGGGTTCCCAAAGCCGTCCAGTTGGCCCCTTTGTCAACAGAACCGTATAGTGTTGGCGTACCTGCCACATAAAGTTTGGCAGACGTAACCGGGTCCTCATGCCAGGTGCTGTAGAAATCAAATACACCTCCTGACCCGGTTAGCGGCAGCCCTGTTTGAATGGGGTTAAATGTAACGCCGCCATCGTCCGAACGCTCAAAATCACCCTGAACATACTGCGCATATATGGTGTTGTTGTTGGTATAGTCTATAAAACACTGGCCGCCATCTCCACCAAAAATATTATGCCATGCTGATCCTATTTTCAAATTGGTTCCGTTATCCTGCTCCCCGTCGACCAAAGTCGTAGCTACGTTTGCCGACAGGCCAATTCCAACTACCTGACTGATGGATAAATTGTGGCTTATATCTGTCCATGTGGTGGCGTTGTCAGCCGATTTAAAAATACCTCCGTCGTTGCACGAAAAAATAGTGGTGCCGCTGCCGGGCAAATAATCAAGATCATGTACATCTGCATGTACAATGCCTGCATCCCATGCAGTTTTATTGGTCCAGGTAGTGCCACCATCTGTAGATTGCCAATGATTTATGCCTCCAACTGTCACCAGTTCAGCGTTAGTTGGCGATGCAACGATTGACAAATCGTAAAAGGCCTGGCCATAAGTTATATCTGAACCATCAGCATTTGAGCCTAAAATATTGGGGCTTGATGAACGGAGTGTAAAAGATGCGCCGCTGTTAGTTGAGCGATACATGCCAAGAAGTGAATTATCAGAAGCCTTGCCGATTAATGCATAAACATATCCTGTATTACCTGGTGTAACCGCTAATGAAATCCGAACTACAGAAGCTGATGAAGGCAATCCGGCGGTTACCGGCGTCCAGGTAACTCCGTTATCGGTGGATTTTGAGAAAATAGTACCTGAAACATAAACCGTATTTGGATCGCCGGGCTTAAATTTCATATCTTTTAAAACGTCGCCGATTTCGGTTTGCGTAACCGTTGCCCATCCATCTGTCGTTCTGTACACCCCGTTACTGGTAGCAACGAGCTGGATCAGCGGATTTGCTGGATCCATCAGGAGCTTGGAAATTGTAACTCCGTCAGACGGCAAAAAGGAGAGGGTTGTTGGATTCCATGTAGTACCGCCATTAGTTGATTTCAAAACGCCGATAGAGTTTCGGTCCCCTTCCAGGTCGCCCGTAGCGAGGTACATGTTATTCGTATTGGTTGGATCGATAGCAAGGTCTGAGCATCCGATTACGCTTAAAAAGTCGGTATTGGTTGTCCAGGTTGTTCCGGCATCGGTGGACTTCCATAGGCCGCCGTCGGGTGTCCCGATAAACATGGTATTTGAATTGCCCGGCAAAAACCTCAAAAAGTTTACCCTTCCGGTGCCTGTATTGCCCCCTGTAGGTTCGCCTATTGGTCCCAGGGAAGTCCAGTCGCCGCTTACATTCCCTGAAGCGACTGGCGGCGCATTAATTGCCGGAACAGCTAATGCGGTTTTTGCCCAGGTTGCAAAATTTTGATAGTTTGTTGATGGTAACGTCAAATCGCCGCTTGGATATACCCTTGGGGCCATGAAGTTTTCCCATCTTTTGTAGATCTCATAACCTGCGGCTTCCTTTTCCGCCTTTTTTGCCTGACCGGTTGGTTTGCGCCTCGCACGCGCACTTTCACGCGCCATTTCTTTTAACTTACCTTTCCACTTGCTTTCAAAATCCCGTTTCACATCATAAAATGTAGCGTTTCGGTTTTTTGCCAGATCAGACCATTTTACATTTTTATTGGTTTGGGCTGTTGCAAAAAACGCACTAAAAAGCAAAACAGCAATCGCAGCAATTCGGCTGATACAAAACAACGTTTTGTTGTAAGATATTTTTTTTTCCATAATTGAAGGCTTCGAATGTTAAGAGCTATACTTGGTTAATATAAGTTCCTGATTGTGTTATAATTTAGTTTCGTTTTGGGCTTTGGGGCATGATACTTCATGAATTTTTGTTTGGAAGAAATATTTCGCTGAATTAGCTACTTTTTAATGCCCTTAAAAACTCGTCGGACAAATGTTTTTTGTTTAATATTTTATCAAACCATCATATTCAAATCTATCAAAAAAACCACAAAAAAATAATTTTTAATAAATTTTATATTATTTTGTATTGGTAAAATATCTTAATTGTGAGTTACATAAAAATATATTAGAAGAAAATAATATCATGGCAATTGATATTTTTCAAAATTGACATAAACAATATATATTATAGAGTATTGTCCGCTAATGCACAAATCGATGTTAATACTGCTCAAAACAGGATGAGCGTGTTAATAAGGGATTGAGGGTGGTTAGCGTAACTCACGCCGCTGGCTGTAAGCCAGATTTTTGCCAAAACCGATCCGAAGAACAGAGCAGCATGTAATAAAAAATCAATGTTTTTTTGAGTTCTGTATATTAAAATAAGTAAACCGGCAAGCGCAAAATTAATGTTTGTGTGGCGCCGCTACAGAAGGTAAGGGGCCACGGTAGGAGATGCAGGGTTGATTATAAAAACAAGCACGATGAAAAACAATTTTTAAATGATTGATGTTTTTGTTTGTTATCCTTAATTTAAAATCGCAGGTATTGTATAAATTCCTAAAACAAGCGGAATCTACTGTGTGCCTGGCATCATTTAACGGAAGTTTAAAGGGCCTGGATTTCCATTCTTCCACCAAACAGTAATCCCCTGGCGGAAGATGAATTGAAAAATTTCCGTTGGAATCTGCAAGGATACTGTCAATTATGCGCAGACTTTTTATATTCGTATTGCGTGATTTTATAAAAAGTTTCCCGAATGGAATACCCTTCGGAGTATTAAGGCTATCCAAAATTGCCTGCGGAGGCCGGGCTCCGCCGCAATAACTTAAGGTTTGCATGATCGAACCGCTTACCAGAAATTTCGGTTTGATTTTTTTCTTTAACGTTACACCAATCCACGAAGAAATAATAAGCGCTGCGCTCATCAGAATAACCGCGCACAATAATCTTTTCATGTTATAAAAATAGTAATAATATCAGGAATTATGCCGGGTATTGAATATTGATTACACACTGCCAATATTCAAAGCCCGGCGTTATCCTGCAATTAATACTTCAGCAAAATAAACCCTGTTTTATGCTTTGGCACCCCGTTCACACTATAATCCAACGCGTAAAAATAAGTGCCCGGTACCTGCATTTCGCCGGTTGCGCTGGCATGCCCGTCAAATACCTTCGAAGTATTGTCGTAGCCACGGGTTTCAAATACCAGTGCACCGTTGCGGTTAATGATGGTCAACTTGTTTTCAGGGTAGGAGGCAATGCCATCTATCACAAGGAAATCGTTGATACCATCGCCGTTTGGCGAAACACCATGGTGTACTATTATACCATCATTTTCGATGCTTACAGTTGGCGTTTGTTCAACAGATATGGCCTGGTCAAGGTTGGCCTCTGGTCCGGTAGCCCGGGTTACCGCTACAGAATAGGTAAGTGATGTGGTCCCATTCTGTGCAGTTGATACAATGGTGATGGTATTGACGCCAACATTCAGCGGGATGCTCGCGGAGGCAGATCCTGAGGCTACCGTGGTGCTGTTAACAGTTACCGTTGCATTCGGATCAGCAGTGGTTGGGGTTACTGTTACCGATGTGGTTGCATAGCTCACTGATGCGCTATAATTTGTAGTACCCGGTGTGCGGATCACAGCTACATTTGGGCTTAGCTGTATTTTACTTAACAGGGCATTACTTGATTTTATCCGGTTTACCGTTACCGAATAGGTAATAGTTGTAGTACCGTTGCCGGCAGTTGTTACTAATGTAATTACATTGGAGCCTGTATTAAGCGTGATGTTCCCCGAAGTTGACCCTGAGGCTACGGCGCTTCCGTTAACCTTTACCGTAGCATTCGGGTCAACAGTGGTCGGGGTTACAGTTACTGAATTAACAGCATAATTCACCGTTGTGGTGTAATTTGTAGTGCCCGGCGTACGGATCAGGGAAGAGCCCGGATTTAGCTTTATAGAGCTTAATACGGCATTATTTTCTCCAATCCTGGTAACCGTTATCGAATAGGTAAGTTTTGTAATCCCGTCCTGGGCTGTTGATATTAGTGTGATCACATTGGCGCCCACATTCAGCGTGATGTTGCCGGATGCAGATCCTGAAGCTACCGGCGCACCATTAACTGTTATTGTTGCATTCGGGTCAAGGGCGGATGGTGTTACCGTTACCGAACCAACCCCATAGTTCACTGTTGTGGTGTAATTTGTAGAGCCCGGCGTACGGGTCAGGGCAGAACCCGGGCTCAATCTGATGGAGCTTAATATGGCATTTGTTGACGGCGCGGCCCTTGTAACTGTTAAGGTATAAGTATCCTTTGTCAGGCCATCCTGTGCGGTAACTATTGTATTGATGGTATTGATGCCCACATTCAGCGCTATTGCGCCTGATGTATTCCCGGAAGTCACTGTCACGCCGTTAATGCTAACTGTTGCGTTTGGATTATTGGTAGTGGGTGTCAGGGTGATTGAATTTACCGAATTTGGTACACTTGCAGTATAGGCGTTTGTGCCGGGTGCGAAAGTTTGGTCAAATGAACAGCCGCAGGATACCAGGTTGCTTAAGGTGGCATCTGTTGCCGGCGCGGCCATCGTTACTGTTAATGTATAGGTATCTGTTGTTGAGCCGTCCTGTGCTGTAACTATGGTAGTTATGGTATTAGCACCCACAGTTAGCGCGATGCTGCCCGATGCTGTGCCGGAGATTACACCGGTCCCATTGACGGTTACCGAAGCAAAAGGGCTGTTTGTGGTTGGCGTTACGGTTATGCCGGATGCTGTATAGGGAACACTTGCTGTATAACCGTTGGTGCCTGCATCAAATACAGGGCTTAAAGTACCGCTGCTAATGCTCAGGGCGCTTAGCGTGGCATCGCTGCCGCCAACAACAGTAAACGTGGCCGAAGGCCCCGCCCCGGCATCGGCATTGCCGGCAAGGTCACTTGCTGTCCCTGCCCCTATGGAAATGCCCAAGGACCCACTACCGCTGATGCTTGAAATGGTTACGATATAGCTGGTGCCCGAACCTGTTAAACCAACGGTTCCGGATGCCGTCCCGGTTGAATTTAAGGTAATATCCCCGAGGCCAAGGGTACTGGTATTAAAATTAGCATCGGCATAAGTTACTGTATAACTTACTGAACCGGTGCCACTAACTATCGAAGAAACCGACGGGGCACTGATGCTTACCGTTGGCGCTGTTTTATCAATTGTTGTTGTCCCTCCTGTAAAAGGTAAGCTTGTGCTTATACCGGGTGTTAAACCGGTGGCATTTGCAAGGTTTAAGCCTATTGTACCATCTCCTGTACCGGTATTTACCGTTACCGTATAGGTCGTTCCCGAACCGCTTACTGATGCCACACTTGCGCCGCTTACTGCCCCTGTAGTAGTTAACGAGAAGTTGCTGGTGCTTAAACCGGTAATTGATGCCGCAAATGTCGCCGTAAACTGAATAGAGCTTGCATTTGAATAGGTGCTGGTTGCAGTAATGGAATTTATAGCGGTAGGATGAAGGTTTACCTGCTGAGTAAGGGTGCTACTGACGCTCGAAGAATAATTTACATCTCCATTAAACGTCGCCACGATAGTATAGGAGCCTGTTGACGAAAAACTGGTGTTAGCTGTAGCCTGACCGCTGCCGTTCACAGCCACATCAGTTGCGCCGGAAATAGCCAGGCCATTGCTGGTAAAAGAAACAGTACCTTTAGTTACCGGCCTACCTGAATGGGTAACGGTAGCTGTAAAAGTTACCGAATTGCCGGGAGAAGCACTAAAGGAAGGGTTGTTATTGGAGGAAATGCTTGTGGTTGTAGGGCTGGTAATTATACCTGCCGATTTGTTTCTCAAAACATCTATCAGGTTATCTCCCTGTGCATTGGCAACAATGTCGGGTTTCCCGTCACCGTCAAAGTCGCCTATTGCTGCTCCATATAATGCATAGGAGTTGGTGCCGACAGCAACCGTCACTTTAGACCCAAATGATGGGGATCCGGTGGATGAAGTATTATGCAGAAGGTATAGCGCGTCGTTATTATCAACCACTATCATATCCGGTTTGCCGTCCCCATCAAGGTCATTCATCACAACGGTATAAAATGATTCATTTGCGTCACCTTCATCAACGTTAATATCCTGGTGTGTACCAAAAGAAATACTGCTGCTTGAGGTATTATGCAATATGGATGCCGAGCCGTCGCCGCCGTTTGATGTCACAATATCCAGTTTTCCATCGCCATCCACGTCGCTAACCGCAAGGTTTCCGGGACCGGGGCCAACCGAAAAATCGGCGTGCGTACCAAATGATATCGTACCCGCTGACGAAGTATTATGCAATACAGATACATAATTATCGCTGCTGATAGTCGCAGCAATGTCTGGTTTACCGTCGCCGTCAAAATCACCCACAGCAATGCCTCCCGGTTCCGATTCCACCGCAAAATCAGCATGGGCAGCAAAAGAAATTGTTGTACTTCCACTGGTGGTTGTGTTATGAAATACCGAGACGTTGGCTTCGTTAGTTACCGCCATATCAGGTTTTCCGTCGCCATCAAAATCGGCAATGGCAACATACTGCGGATCGGCGTTGCCGGTAGCAAAATCAGCATGGGCGGCAAATGAAATATTGCCAACAGACGATGTGTTGCGGAACACTGACAAGGACGCATTGCCCGTATTGGCAGTAACTACATCAAGCTTCCCGTCACCGTCCAGGTCTCCGATGGCGATACCATTTGGATATGACCCAGTGCCTGTTGAAAAGGTTACTTCAGCGGCAAAGGATCCGGAAGTGATGCTTCCGCTGCTGGATTTATTAAGAAAAACACCCATTGTGTTGTCGTTTTGATTGACTACAACAATATCGGCCTTGCCATCGCCGTCTATATCTGCAACGGCAACAAACTGTGGGGCATTGCCTGTACTAAAGGTTTGCGGGCTGGCAAATGTTGAAGTTGTGATACCGCCGGTGCCCAAAAAAGTTACAATAAAAGGCGTTCGCGAATACCCGCTTAAATGGTTCGAGGCATTAAGAACAGTTATGGGGGCATAGGATGCTCCCGCCGGCACTGTAACGGTCAGGCTGGTAGTGCTTGCTGAGGTTACTGTTGCCATGGTTGCACCAAAAAATACTATGTCGCTTGAGCTGGTTGAATTGAAATTGCTCCCGTTGATAGTTACCGCTGTGCCAACTGCCCCGCTTGCTGGGTTGAATGAACTTATTACAGGCGGTGCTGGTGGAGATATAGCCATTGCCCGGATGGTAAAAAAAACAATCAAAAAACTACATAAAAACAGCTTCTTGAAAAATTGCTGAGTAAAAGTATTGATCATATGAATTATTTTAAAGGGTTGAATAGTCGGCGTTTTGGTGATAATTAATTTATAGTAGGTAGGGATTAAGTAATTTTTTACAGGTTTAAGGATTTGGGATACTCCGGGTTTGATATTAAATTCTTTTTCCCCTAATCGATGAACAAATTAAATGAGAAAATCCCTCTCTGCTCAGTATATATATTATTAACAGAATAAACAGATTTCCCTGATGTGGCTTAATACTTGTTACGAAATAATTTAACATAACATTAATTTAAGATTAATACATGTATGACCATTGAAACACTAAGCCAATTAGCGCGATGTTTTTTAATAGATATAAATAATTATACAGAAATAATGTTTCAATCAATAGCTCAAAAATATAAATAATTATTTAAAAAGCCTTATATTATTTTCAATAATTTAAAGAAATCCATACAATCACCCTATGATTAAATAAATTTCTTTTTTAGAAACACTTTTAATTTTATTAAATAAAATATCCACTTTTTTGAAAAAATTGATGTCTTTTATTCAGGCTGATCATTCGTAAAAAAGTCGTTACAAATAAGTTTGGGCGGTCTGTTTTGGGATGAAAATATACTGCCTGGGTGGCAAGCTCATTTATTGACTAATTGGATTGGTACTCCCGGATCTGAATACCAATGCATTACTTTAAAAAAAAAGGCAGTCACAGGTATTTATCCTGTGCCGCCTTTTTGTTAGCGTGGATAATTTTTAATACTTCAATATAATAAATCCTGTTTTGTGCTTTGTTACACCATTCACACTATAATCCAGCGCATAGAAATAAGTGCCCGG
>Ga0316224_1000775_pt1 | contig 40995 bp, 34 predicted proteins | sample TBH18013metaG_FD_206254 | JGI IMG/M metagenome (GOLD analysis project Ga0316224, IMG submission 206254) | Freshwater microbial communities from Trout Bog Lake, Wisconsin, USA - TBH18013 | ecosystem: Environmental > Aquatic > Freshwater > Lake > Hypolimnion/Profundal zone | place: USA: Wisconsin... | reverse complement strand
CAAAGCGGAGTCATCATTTAGCGACCAGGAAAACATTAAATTTATCCTTTCAGAAGCTAACGTTATTCCTTTCGAAAATGAGACTGTCTCAGGTTTGAGGGCCGAACGTTTGGTGCAGCACATTGCAGCGCCGGAAAATACTATCTTTGAGATACATCGGGTGCTTAAAAAAGGTCACCCGCTTGTATTGGTTGAAACCGACTGGCCAAGTCTTACTTTTTATAATGAACATTTGGCTATTGAAAAAAAGATCATTCAGTATTTAACGGAAAAAAAGATAAATAACGGGTTAGCAGCCAGAAAACTAAGTACATACATGGAAGGTGCGGGATTTGAAGATATTCACCTCGAAATATTTCCATTTATTATTAAATCACTTAAAGAGGCTAATGAATATTTGTGGATAGAGCGAATGATCACTGAAGCGGCAGATGAGAAATTTATAAACATGCACGAAAAGGATATTTTTTTACGTGCTTTGTATGAGGCTGATGAAAAAAAATGTTTTGCCTGTACTATTAACGTAGTAATTGCATCATCCATAAAATAAAACCGCTTTGTATGATAAAATGGTTCTATGCCCTAAGCTTTATCTTATTAACCTTTCAAAGTAAAGGCCAGGGTGTTTTCACAAATGCCGACAATAGAATATTATTAGGAAAAAACCTGCAGGTACTTCAACCTGGTAAAGAAATCCGTTTTTCCGAAGCAATAAAATCAACACATTTTATTCCATGCAAAAATGATGTTCCAAATATGGGGCTATCGGCCAACAGTGTATGGTTTCGTTTCACCCTGACCAATAAAACTGAAACAGAAAAACTTTTGTTAGAAATTGCCTACCCTTTACTTGATGAAGTTGAACTTTTCATACCAGATAGCAATAAGAACTACAAATCTGTTATTATGGGTGAGGATATGAATTTCAGCAAGCGGTTATATCAATATCCCAACTATATTTTCGATCTGGATATTACCAAAAATCATAGCGAAACTTATTATCTGAAAATAAAAGGTACCGAACAAATTATCCTGCCTATTTCTGTTAACCGACCATCAACACTGTGGCAAAATATAACCCTCGAAAATCTGCTCGCAGGACTTTATTTAGGGGTGATAATAATAATGGTGCTATATAACCTTTTTATCTTTTTTTCTGTAAGAGACAGGAGCTACCTATATTATGTAATTTATGTGTTGTTTGTCGGCTTTACGCACATTGGTATAAAGGGTTATACTTTTCAATATCTGTGGCCCAACAACCCCGCATTTGAACAAAAAAGCGTTATCCTTTTTGCCTGCATAGCTGGTATTTCAGCGCTGATGTTTGCGAACAAATTTCTTAATACAGGGACAAATGCGCCAAAATCCAGGGTAGTTTTAAATATACTTGTCTTTTTGTTTCTTATCGCTTTTACCCTAACGATCATTGGAAAAGAGTCAGCGGGTTTCGCGTTGATGCAGGTTGCTACCACGCTGCTGACCATTGCAATTTTGTCTGTATCATGTATGATCATGATCAAAGGTTCTGCTGCAGCTAAATACTTTTTTATAGCCTGGTCAGTGCTTTTAACAGGGGCCATCGTTTTCTTATTAAAAGACTATGGCATCCTTCCGTATAATAATTTCACCAGTTATTCCATGCAAGCCGCTTCGGCGATAGAAATGTGTTTACTGTCATTTGGTTTGGCTGACAGGATAAACACTTTAAAAAGAGAAAAAGAAGCATCGCAATTAGAAGCCCTGAATATTGCTGAGGAAAATGAACGGATCATACGCGAACAAAATGTAATGCTGGAAACAAAGGTAGAAGAACGTACCTTAGAATTAAGCGAATCGAACCAGGAGCTGAACAAAACACTGGAAGATTTAAAGCAAGCTGAAAGCCACCTTGTTGAGGCCGAAAAAATGGCGTCATTGGGTCAGTTAACCGCCGGCATAGCCCATGAGATCAATAATCCGATAAACTTTATTACTTCAAATATCAATCCGTTAAAACGGGACATTGAAATGGTGATTGACACCCTTACTATGGTTGAGCAGGTAGGCGCGTCCGATTCGTCACCAGCTGATAAACAAAAACAGATAAAGGATTATAAGGAAAAACTGGATTTCGACTATCTTACGATGGAAATTAGCCATCTGATAAAAGGAATTAATGACGGTGCCAACCGTACCGCCGAAATTGTTAAGGGCTTGAAAATTTTTTCGCGCCTGGATGAAGACGATCTAAAAAGAGCGGATATCAACGAGGGTCTCGAGTCGACGCTGGTTATCATAAATACCCAATTAAGAAATACAATTAAAGTAAATAAACAATATGGTGAATTACCCGATGTAGAGTGCTATCCCGGTAAATTAAACCAGGTTTTTTTAAACGTTATTTCCAATGCCATTTATGCGGTACACAAGAAATTCGGTGAAAAGCATGGTGGTGAAATTATAATTACAACAAGCCACGATGAACAAAATGTTTTCATAAGCATAAAAGACAATGGTACAGGCATGGATGCTAAATCACAGAAAAAAGTGTTTGAACCATTTTTTACCACTAAAGACGTGGGAGAAGGCACAGGTTTAGGAATGTCAATTGCATACAACACAATTAAAAAACATAACGGTGTAATAAAAGTTAATAGTACACTGGGCGAAGGAACCGAATTTGTTTTACAAGTACCCATAAACTTTGTAAAAGAATGAGGAATGGGAAGCGTATTATGCACGTTTTAACCAGTTTTGCTTTTTTATAAAATGTATTTAACATATGATTTCGAAGTAAACAACTGAACAATAAAGTGATAGCCATCATTTACTTATCCCATATCGATCACTTAAAAATCCTACATCGGTCATTTCAAACCAGAAAAGAATGTCGGATATTTGAAAACTGAATAAAATAAATTTTTTACTGTCAACGTTAACTAAACAAAGTCACAGTGTCTGAAAAAATAAAGATTTTGTATGTGGATGATGAGCCTGATAATCTAATTGGCTTTAAAGCCTCACTGCGCCTTGACTATCAGATATTCACCGCTACAAGTGTACCGGAGGCCATAAATTGTCTGAATAATGAACCTCACATCAGGATCATTTTTTGCGATCAGCGCATGCCGGGTAAAACCGGGGTAGATTTTTTTGAGGAGATCCGCGTCAGCCACCCCCTTCCTGTTCGCATAATGCTGACAGCATATACTGATATTGAATCAATTATTGATGCAATAAATAAGGGGCATATCTTCAGGTATGTACAAAAACCCTGGTCGGAAGCAGATATTATCTGGGCAATAGATGAAGCCAATAAATTTTATATGGCCAATTCCATGCTTTCCATAAAAAATGATGAGTTACAAAAAGCATATAATGAATTAAACAAGTTTGCCTATAGTGTAAGTCACGACATCAGGGGGCCTTTAACCGGGATCTTAGGCGCTATCAACCTGGCCAGAGAGATTGACGATGTTGAAGAGATGAAGGCGATGTTGTTTTTAATGGAAAAATCCGTGCAAAAACTAAATACTTATGTTTTAAGTATGCACGATTATTATAGCTTGCAAAGAGGAGAATTAAAAATAACACATATCAATTTTAATACAATTATTGATGAGTTAAAGTCAATTTATGCATTAAACTCAAAAACCAATGATGTGGCGTTTAATGTGTGTGTTAAGCAGAATGAAGATTTCTTAAACGATGAAGCTCCGATAAGGCTTATCATCAATAACTTATTATCAAATGCATTTAAATATCAGAATAAAGCCAGTAGAAACAAGTCGGTTGAGGTAAATGTTGAAGTAAAGAACAGCGAGGCGACAATCTATGTGAAGGACACCGGAATAGGAATTTTGGAAAGTCACCTCGGGGATATCTTCAACCTTTTCTTTCGCTCAAATTCTCTTGAAGTAGGCTCCGGCTTCGGGCTGTATAATGTAAAAAGTGCACTGTTAAAACTAAATGGTCAAATTGAGGTTACCTCTGTTTTACACCAGGGAACAACTTTTAAAGTAACAATTCCGTCCATCTGATGAATATAACGTTTTCATTTATTATTATTGACGATAGTGAGCTTGATTGCTTTGTAACCCAAAAATTTTTGGAGCGTAGTAATAAAAGCTTAACTATTAACACCTTTCAGGATGCAGAAGATGCTCTTAAGATAATCCGCGAAAGCCGTAATAAGAAAAGCAAGCGTCCTACTATAGTTTTGCTCGATTTGCTTATGCCCGGAATGAGTGGCTTCAAATTTGTAGAAGAGTTTGAAAAATTTCCGGCTGAAATTCAAAAAATGTACAGGATCATTATATTAACTGTGTTATCAAGTAACAGCCATCCAATTGATATACACAGGGTGCTCAACAATGGCACGGTACACTCCGTGATAGAAAAACCGCTTACCAAAGAAAAACTGATTTCATTACTCGACGATATTGAGCCAGGGCAATAGCACCACCGGCGCTTCAGGAAAGTAGTTTTTGGCGTAGCAAAAACTCTAATTGATCATTTGACACTTCCAGCTTTGCATTCAGTTCCTTTAGCCGGAGTTTTTCAAGATATTTTTCATAAGCCATATTTATGGCTAAATCCAATTCGGATTCGTTCCAAGGTTTGGTGAGATAATGAAATATCTTCCCTTTATTAACTGCGTCTACCACCGCCGCCATATCGGCATACCCGGTTAAAAGAATCCGCATCGGGTCCGGGAAGCCTTCTAATACTTTTTCCAGAAATTCAACTCCCGTCATTTCGGGCATGCGCTGATCGGTAATAATAATATGAACTTGATTTGCGGCCAGAATTTTTAGTGCCTCGTCACCACTAATTGCTGTTAGCACCTGGTATTTTATCCGAAAAGTGGCCTTGAATGAAAATAAGTTATTTTCTTCGTCGTCAACATAAAGTACTGTAATTTTCTCTTCCGCCATTTCAATCTAATTTACGTAACAAATTTACAATACAAAAAATTAAACTGCTTAAATGATATAATAATGTTAAAATTCTATTCAAAATAACTCAATTCCCCGTGTCACTGTCATCCGTTTCTTTTAACTCATCTTCCTTTTTGCCGTTGCCTAAATGAATTATCGGTTTTGATTCCGTTCCGGTAATGGTCATCGGGATGCCAAAAATACCTAAAGGCGGCAAACCAAGCCTGAAATGCAGGTCTAATGCATTATCAAAACTAACCTGCCCGTCAAACCGCAATCTGAAGCCGGCCATCCGGATTTTAGTGCGTTTTATAGTAATGATATTATTAGCGATGGTAGTTACGATATCCACTTTTGAAACATCGCCGCTATCGATGCCATTATGATTGGTTTTTTCGCCAACGGCCCCAAAAAGTTTAAAGCCCTTTAGTTTTACTTTTTTAACCGAAAGCGTACCGCCACCGTTTAAGGAAGGATACACCGGCTGCATATTGCTGTTTAGCCGGCCGTTAAGTTTATAATCCAGCGAAACAATACCTTCCGCATTTTTTGCCGAGGTTGCCATATCCCTAAACAGTTTTATTTGCTGATAAGCTTTTTTAATGTCGAAGTCCCGGGCGTTGATATGATAATCAAAGGTTGCCTTTTTGGGGCTGATGCTGCTGTAGGTGGCATCCATGGTTACCGGTGTACCAATTAAATTAAAGCCGGCCTGTTTTAAAACTATGCTGCCATTGCTAACAGACATTTGCCCTTTAACATCTTTTAATTCGAGCCCGTTATATTTTACTTTTTTTACATCAGCTGTAAAATTAAGGTTGAGATTGCCCGGCACCATGATGACACCCGAGGGGCCGGTAGCAGACTTGCCGCTTTGAGTGGGTGATGTACTTGAAAAGGCCATAAAATCATCCGCAATGATAGACCCGCTGCTTAAATTAAAATCACCTTTGAGGGTAGCGCCCGGCTTCACAGCATAATCAAGCACGTTGGAGAGTGCTCCGTTTAATATAATTACCGATTTGCCGTAGGTACCTTTAAACGCATCGAAATTCATCTTATCCTGGTTAAAGCTGAAAGTGCCGTTTTTTATTATAAATGGTTTCGGGAAAAGGTCAGAGGTTAAAGCGATATCTTTTACCACCATAGTTCCCGAATTTGCCAGCTTATCGTAATTGCCGGCTACTGCATCGCTTTGTTTTCCCTTAAGGTTCAGGTTTGCAGTGATCAAGCCTTTAACATTATAACCTTTTATGCCAAATACCTGGTAAATTTTCCCAACGTCAAGCGTTCCTGCCGAGCTGATATTATATTCCAGGTTGTTAAAGTTTTTCAGGTTGGCCTTAAAAGCAAAGGGCTCTCCTTCAAAAACAAAGGAAACCGGTTTCATGATCACTTTCAGCCCCTTTAAAGATGTGGTGTTGTTATAGATACTGGTATTTACCTGTATATCGTGGATAGGCCGCGGGTAATACTTGGTTTGTACCGACCCATCTTTCAGTGTTATGTTGGCATTGGTGACCGGGAAAATGTTTTTCTTCGGCAGGTATTTCCCTTTGGTTTGTAAGCTTGCAACCAACATCCCTGATAGGCTCATGCCTTCTACCGGGTAAAATTGTTTAATATCGGCGAGGTTAAATTTAGCCTGTAAGCCGGCGTCAACAGGGAAACCAGGGGCAGCGCTCAGCTTTAAATATCCTTTTACAAAATTATTTAAGGCATTTATATTAAGGTTCTCAAAGTTAAACGAAGTATGCCTGTAGTCGTGATCCGGGCATTCGGCATCCATGGTAAAGCTAATATTTTTGAGGGCCTCCGGTAAAGACGCATATTTAAAATAGCCGTTGGTAAATGATGATTTCAGGCTAAATTTAGGAATACTTGTAATTACGGTATCCCGTTTCCTGATGCCGATCCGCTTAACCGCTGTTGCATATTTTCCGTTTGCCAGCAAATGCAGGCCGTACCTGCCTTTTAATTTAAACGGTTTTACGCCAAATGCACTGCTCCATTTTTCCAGGTCGATCTCGGTATTTACTTTGGCATAAATATCCGGCGCCTTAACCCCCTTCACCCGGAGTACGGAGCTGAAATAATCTTTACCCATATTAAAATACATGGAATCAAGGTTCAACTGTAAGCTGTCCGGATCAAGTCCTGGAAGCTTTGTTTCGAAATTGAGATAGAGATTACTAATAGGCACCGGCGATTTCTGGTTGTTGATATACCCGTTCCTCACTTTCACGCTCAAATTCAAATCGGGCATAGTACTGTCTGCGGCAATGTATTTACCTGCTAACCGAAGCTGGATGTCGCCGGTTCCTTTAACGTCGGTTTTTTCCAGCCACTTTAAATATGCCGGTGGCAGTGCGGTGATAATATCGTGCAGGTTACTTTCGCGCGAATCGAATTTAAAATCCATGTCGTAACCATTTTTCAAAAATCCGAATTTACCTATAAACTGCACTGGCAACTGATTGATCAGTAAGTCGTTTTTTTGAAATTCGAAAGACAGTGATTTGGTGTTCATCCGTGTTACCAGGTCGGCATTTACTTTTTTCGAAAGGATATAGGGGATATTGTTATAATAAAAATCTACCGAGGCTATCTGGGTATGGGTGTAAAGGTCAAAAACATCCTTGCTTAAATCGCCGCTGCCGTTATAATTAAAGTCACGGGCAATAAACAACATTGGGATGGACCGGTCGTTATATACCACGCGGCTGTTTTCTATCAAGATCTGGTTGATCCCCAATGAAGCGCTGCTGGTATCGGCTGAAGAGGCCGGCGCCGCGCTTTTTGATTTGTAAACATTATAGTTTACATGCCCTGCAGTATCTCCCTGGATATTAATAAAGGCCTGGCTAAGGTATATTTTGTTGATGGTGATCTTTTTTTGAAAAACCGAACTCAGATCAATACCGAGTGAAACCTCCTTTGCGGCTATCAGGGTGTCATTTTGAAAGGGGGCACTCCCTTTTAGCGAAAGATCATAAAGAGTAAGTGTTAATGATGGAAATCTTTTAAAAAAAGATAAGCCGGTATGCGAAAACGTTAGCTGTCCGTTTATACTGCCATTTGCCCATTGTTTTATTTTATTGCTGACCGTTTGCGGGAACAAATAGGGCAGGGCGAACAGCAGTATAAGAAGGCTGGCAAGGGTAATTCCTCCGATCTTCAGGGTCTTAAATAATATTTTTTTGATGGAAAAGCTCATAAGTAAATGGTAAAAGGCAAAATTAACTTTTAAATCTGAATACTTAAACGCGCAACGTTTAGCTAAAATAAGGAAAGCAATATGAACACAGGAACGAATTACGATAATTAACGCAGTGTTAATATTCGGGAAGCCAATTTTTTTCGTTGGAGGATATAACATTGCCCAAAAAAGAAACACAAAAAAGCCGTCCTGCAATTAAATGCGGGACGGCTTGTAATTTTTAAAACCTTGTATTAAAGTGACGCCAATTCCGGCGCATCCCTGTGATGAAAACGGTTTGGATTCACTGTCTTAACCAGATGTGATGCAGTAAGATTTGTGGTGTTCAAAAAAGATGAGCGGTCAGCTTGCAGGCTGGCCTGATCTGCAGTGCCTGACAGATCAGCTTTTGCATGGTTGTATAAAGTGATGTTGGCGGCTACAGCGTCCAAATCCAATTGTGCTGAAGCTTTGTCGAATAATTTTACATCCAGTTCAATTGCTGAAAATTTTCCGAAAGATTTTACGTCTGAATTATCATATACTTCGAGTTTTGCAAGCTCGCTGGCAGTTACCCAAACTATTAGTTTTTGTGCTGAATAAGAGGAAATACGTAATATGCCGTTTTCGTTTTGTACCAGGGCGCTTTCTGCATAATAGCTGTTGTACACTTTTACCTGGTCGGCAGTGCCGTCTGATAGGTAAAGTTCAACGTTGCCGTGTACCTCTATCTGGTTAATTTTGCTAACATCGGTTAAAACTGTGCTAACTTCTGCCTTAGTTCCGGTTGCTGCTTTTGCTGATTGGCTGATGCCGAATACTGTTGAAAGTGCGATTGCGATGGTTAAAATTGTTGTTTTCATTTTCTTAATATTTTAATGGTGAGTTTGTGTTTCTTATTTTCAATGTCCAAAACAACGAGCTTTTTAGCTATCAAAAAAATGAAATAGACCATGGGTTTAAAGGAATAGACAAAGGCCAAAATTCAGTCTGCAAACGGTATTTACTTGATAATGAGTCTATTTTAAAAGGGCTAATCGATTGGAAATGGCTCCTTATCGGTGTGATTTGGGTGGTGGTCGGTTAAGAATACGGCGGTTTTTAAATTTGATCTAAAATTGTCATTGCGAGGCACGAAGCAATCGCGAACTATGCATCCCCCGCCATTAAAGTTCGCGATTGCTTCGTGCCTCGCAATGACAAATAGGCGAAATACTTTTTAAAATATTTTAAAAAGTATTTCCAACTATTTATAATTACCCTATATTTACTCTTTCAACTATATCCTGATTATTGATCCATGCGCTATTATCTCACAATTATCCTGCTGGCACTTACTTTTGTAAAGGTTACAGCAAAAACTATCGATGTCCCCAATTTTAATGCCCACGACCTGAGCATTACCTGGGAAGCCCTGCAAAACGATTATCAAAACAAGTCTCAGTCGTTAAATGCTATTACTATCACCAATAATGGTAAAAACACTTTCCCGGCTTCCGGCTGGAAAATGTATTTTAATTCGGCCCGTTTAATGACCTCTGCAACCGTTACCGGCAATGCCAGAATTGATTTTGTAAACGGCGATTTGTTCAGTCTTACCCCAACCAACACTTTCACTGAAATAAAACCCGGCGAATCTGTACGGATCGAGTTTATTGATGACGAACCCGTAGTTACCATGACCGACGGCCCCGAGGGTTTTTATGTGGTTTGGGATACCCAGCCAGGTAAAGGCTTCAATACCGGCGCTGTTACTATAAAGCCGTTTAAGCCAAGCTATGTGGGTTTAATTACCCCTGCTATTATTTATGATCAGAATAAAAACATTAAAGACATACCAGAAGCACAATTAACCAAGGTGTTTCCTACGCCGGTGAGTTATAAGGAGACGGGTGGGTATTTTAAATTAGACAAGCATACCATAATAGGCACATGCTGTGTCGATGAAGGTGTAACTAAAACTGAACTTGATGTATTAAAATCATATTTACAGTCCATACTTAGTGATAAACTTATAGAGCCTACCGGGTCAAAAACCGTCAAAAAACTTGAAACTGCACAAGTAAATTATGTGGATGGCTTTGGCGCAGAAGGTTATGAATTAAATGTTACCGCGAATGGTATTTTCATACAAGCTTCAACAGCTGCCGGAGCATTCTACGGCATCCAATCTTTAAAATCCTTAATACCTGCCTCTGCTTATGCGCACCCCCAAAAAGAAATCCAAATCCCCTGTGTTGAAATAAAAGATTCACCGCGTTTCCCATACCGCGCCTTTATGCTTGATGTTGGCCGTAACTTTCAACCTAAAAGCGAGGTGCTAAAAGTGCTTGATGTAATGGCGCTTTATAAACTCAATGTATTTCATTTTCATTTAACTGAAGACGAAGGCTGGCGGCTGGAGATCCCATCTTTACCTGAATTAACCGAAGTTGGCGCCAAACGCGGGCATACGCTGGATGCTAAACATTTTTTACCGCCATCCCATGGCTCGGGCGGGGAGGTTGATAACAAAACCGGCACAGGCTTTTATACCCGGGCCGATTTTATTGAGATACTAAAATATGCCGATAAACTGCATATCCAGGTGGTGCCCGAAATTGAATCACCTGGTCATGCACGCGCCGCCATCAAATCAATGAACGCCCGTTACGACCGCTTAATGTCCGAAGGCAAAAAAGCAGAAGCGGAGCAGTTCCTGCTTTACGACCCTAACGATAAATCACAATACAGCTCAAATCAATACTGGACGGATAACATTATTGACGTTTCCCTGCCATCAACTTACAACTTTATCGGTGCAGTGATCAACGATATTGTAGGTATGTACAAAGAAGCGGGTGCACCTTTAAAAACCATCAATTTTGGCGGTGATGAAGTGCCTGCGCATGTTTGGGAAAAATCGCCCGCGTACCTAACTTTAAAAGTAAACCACCCCGAAATTCAAAGCACCGCCGACCTGTGGTATTACTTTTATGGCAGGGTTAACCAGTTGGTTAAAGCCAAAGGGCTTTACCTTTCGGGATGGGAAGAAATGTCACTGCGTAAAACTGCATTGGATGGTCAGCCATTTTACGTGCCCAACCCCGATTTTATGCCCGAACATTTGCAGGCCGAAGTCTGGAACAATTCATTGGGCGATGGCAACGAGGATCTTGCGTATAAACTGGCAAACGCCGGCTACAAAACAGTGCTTACCTGCGTAACCAATTTGTATTTTGATATGGCGCATTATAAATCATTTGATGAGCCTGGCTATTATTGGGGTGCGTTTGTGGACATTGACAAACCTTTTTCTTTTATCCCTTTTGATTACTTTAAAAATTCAAAAGTTGATAAAAACGGCTTGCCCATTAACCGCAATATATTTATTGGCAAACAACGCCTTACTGATTATGGCAAAAGCAATATATATGGCTTGCAAAGCGCCGTATGGGGCGAAAATATCGAAAGTACCGACCGGTTGGAATACATGTTGCTACCACGCCTGCTAGCCTTTGCCGAGCGCGCATGGAGCAAAGACCCGGACTGGGCCACCGAACCAAATGCCGTAAAAAGTGATTCTCTTTATCAAAATGCCTGGTCGAACTTTTTAAATGTATTGGGCAAAAGGGAAATGCCGCGTTTAAGTTATTACAATGGAGGGTACAACTACCGGGTGCCAAAACCCGGCCTGGTTTTGCAAGACGGTAAATATGCCGCTAATATCCAATTCCCCGGCTTAACCATCCGTTACACCACCGATGGCAAAGACCCGGATGCAAAAAGCAAAATCTATAACGATGCTGTTACAAATGACGGAAAAACGGTAAAGTTTAGGGCATTTGATACTAAAGGCCGAGGGGGTAACGTTTCAGAAGCAGTTACTCCATAACTGAATCAAATAAACAAGCAGCAGGGGCGTTTTGAGGGCGTTCTTGCTGCTTTCTTCTTTAGAACACTACATTAAAGCCAACATAATAATTGCGCAGCGGTGCCGCATTAAAATAGCGGTTACCAACAGCATTAAGGTCATCGCCCAGGCTGTATTTTTCGTTTAGCAGGTTATTTGCTCCGGCATAAAGTTCCAGCCTGTTGTGTTTGCTGAATTTATGCGCCCATCCTGCCTTTGCCTGTAATAAATTATAATGAGGTGCATAAGCAGTGTTGCCGTCATTAAGCGGAACACGGGCGGTGTAGTTATGCTCAACAAATAAATACAAATTTTGCGGAAAGTTAATTTGCACCCCAGTAACCATTACCTGTTCGGGTACCCCGGTTAACTGGTGTCCTGCATAATTGGAGGTGGTTGCGTCGTGGTAATCACTGCTGAAAGTGAATCTATCCAAAGTAAGCGATTCATTAAACTGCAATCCCCGGATAAAGCCTGAATTATTTTGTTTAATGATCCATGCGGTAAAATACACTTCAGCGCCGGGTTGATTTAATCCACCTGCATTAATGTAATATGTTGTTCCATCAGCATAATAGCGGGGCACTATCGCATTCTGGATATGATAATAAAAAACGGAGGCATCCAAATAAATACTTTCATCATTATTCCTCAGTCGGAAACCGGTTTCATAGTTCCAACCCGATTCCGCCTGTAAGTTTGGATTAATGGCATGGTCTGTTGGGCGGATTTCGGCAGTTGTGGGGGTTGAGTAACCACGGCTTACCGAAGCCCGCCAAGCAAAATTGTTCGTGATCTGGTATGATAAGGCAATCCGTGGCATAAGCTGCGGGCTAAAATAGCGGTCAGTATAGGCGGTTTCATCATTAGGATAAACATTCAGGAATTTGTAATCATAAAAATTCATGCTTAATGCTGCCTCCAGGTGAAACCGCCTGCTAATATCCGCCACAAATCTCGCAAAGATAAAATGCTGGTTGGTATTGATCTTGTCCAAGGTTTGGGCGGTATCCCTCACCCCTGATCTGTTGCCATAATTATTTATATCGGCGTCGGTTTGCTGCCACTCTATCCCCGCATTTGCCTTCCAGTCGAAACTTTTGCGCTTTTCGCCTGTAAGTTCAAAATAGGTACGGAAACCGTAGGTGCCTTCATACCTGTTTTCGTAATCGGTGATAAAAGGGTTTGCAAAATCAACATAAGTGCCAAAAACTGATAGTACGTTACGCAAATGATCATTAAAATGATATTCATTAACTACCCCGCCGAAAAGCATTTTTTGGTAAATACCGGCTTTTTGCTGAATGCTGCCGGGAATGGTTTTTGTTGAGAGCCTTGCCAGTTGCGGATCGGCGTTGTATTGAGCCAACGTTAAACCGCCCGGTGTTTCGTAATCCAGATCCGAATAAAAGCCAAGTACTTTTAGCTCGTGCTTATTATAGGTCCACTTGTTTACCGCCTGGATATACTGGCGCTGCATATAACTGTGCTGCCGGTAACCACCGTAACTTTCATAAGCCTGGTTTAAATTTAGCGTATAATTGCCTGAATGTTCCTGCAAAGCGGTGTTTTCATGGATCAGTCCGTATGACCCTCCGTTCAGACCGGCGGAAACGAAATTGCTATCAGCACGGCGATTAACCGGGCTAAGCAAAACCACGCCCCCGGTATTTGCCCCAAACAAACTGCCGTCCGGGCCTTTCAAAACTTCCATATTATGGATGCTGTTGAAATCTATTGCATTCAGATAAGTATTACCACCGGCATCCGTGAGCGGAATATCATCAAAGTAAATTTTTACATCACGTACCCCAAATGGCGAACGCAACAGGCTCCCTCTGATTGATAAGCGGTAACTGCCTGGCGAGCGTTCCTCCGCCCTTACCCCAGGCTGGCTGTTAAGCACCGAAATAAAGGAATTATCGGGCTGTACATTTAGCTGCTGCTGGTTAATAACACTTACCGATGCCGGGACGCTCAACACCGTTTGTTCCGATAAGTAAGCCCTCACAGTTACAGGTTGTAATTGCTTAACCGAGTCCTTTTTTAAAGTGTCCGCTTTATTCTGCGCACTGACAGCCGAAGTGATGGCAAAAATCAGAAATATGCTTAAGTATATCTTTATCATAGGCCTTATTAGGGTAACAAAAATAACTTTTTTAATGGGATTGGAACCATTGCCAATGGCTGGCTTTTCAATTGTAACCAAGCTGATACCGTTGATTTACAAAATAATATAGGCTCAGTGCATTAAATAAGCTATTTTTGAGATATTAAGCTTAGTATAGCGACCAATTGATGCGGCCAATTAGTGTGAAACTGTTTTTACTGATAATTTTTTTAGCGTTTGCCTTACAATCCCATGGACAAACCTGTAATGGCAGTTTAGGCGATCCCGTTATAAATGAAGATTTCGGTTCAGGGGCCAATCCGGGTCAGCCATTAGCTAATGGGGTTACCAATATGACCTTCTATAACGCAGGGTGCCCGAACGACGGCTCCTATACTATTGCCAACAGTTCGGGTAATTGCTTCAACAATGCCTGGCATATAATTAACCAGGACCATACCGGAAACCCGAACGGGTATATGATGGTAATAAATGCATCTGTTCAGCCAAGTATCTTTTTCACACAGCAAACAACAGTAGGCCAATTATGCCCAAACACCACTTATGAATTTGCTGCATGGATAACTAACCTCTGTCTTCCTTCAACCTGCTCGGGGAGCTCCATACCGCCCAATATCACTTTCTCTATTGAAACAACCGGCGGTACCATATTACAGACATACAACACAGGTGATATACTAACAACAAGCAACATTAAGTGGACCCAATATGGAACGTTTTTTACAACACCGGCAAATTCTTCGGAGGCCATAGTAGTGAAAATGTCCAACAATGCGCCTGGAGGTTGCGGGAATGATTTCGCGCTGGATGATATCACGTTCAGGGCTTGCGGCCCGATAGTCAAATCGGGTTTTGGATCAGCTAACGGACAGACAACCCAATCGTTGTGCCAGGGCGGCAGCGCAGCTTATACATTAAAGACAAGCGTTGTAGGTGAAAATAATCCTTCCTATCAATGGCAGTCAAACCTCAATAGCAAGGGCTGGACAGACATGCCGGGCAACAATGCCGATTCACTTTACATCCCTTTTAACAATGCCATTGCCGGGCTATACCAATACAGGCTTGGTATAGCCAATGGTTCAAATATTTCTTCGGTGTTATGCCGGGTATATTCGCCGCCATTCACTATAAATGTAAATCCGCTGCCGGTAGTCCCATCTATTTCCGCAAAAGCTGCTTGCGCCTGCCCCGGCCTAAAGTTAAATGAATTTTGTTTTGGAGATTCTATACGATTCAATGACATAACCAGTCCAGCGGATACTTCCGTCAAATCCTGGCTCTGGAACTTTGGTGACAATACCACCTCCGCCTTATCAAATCCGGTGCATTTATATGCGAAGCCGGGTAATTATAATATAACACTAACTGTCGCAAATAGATATGGTTGCACGTCCGACACCATCAAAGCAATAACTATAAATAATAAGCCTGTTGCTGCATTTTCAACATCAGCGCCAGATTGTGCCGGGCAAAACGTCAATTTTACGGATCAATCGACCGTAGCTGGCGGGAAGATTGTCCAATGGGTATGGAGTTATGGTGACGGCAAATCAGATACCCTGACCAATGGCAATCCATTTAATCACGTTTATGCGAACACAGGCACAGACACCGTTAAATTACTGGTTACAACAGACAGCGGTTGTTCAAGTTTAACAACCTTCCGGGTAATCACAGTTAAACCCTTGCCAGTTGTTAATTTTAGCCTTCCTGCAGTATGTCTGAATGATACATACGCCCAGTTTACCGATCAGAGTACAATAGCTGATGGTACGGTATCGGGCTTTACTTATTTATGGGATTTTGGTGATGCGAATGCTTCTGCCTCCAACCCAAACACGTCTACCCTTAAAAACCCTAAACACAAATACTCCCAGGCAAGCAATTATAGCGTTACATTAACAGTTACATCAGTGAGCGGCTGTATTGTAACTAAAACACAGCCTTTTACGGTTAACGGAGACACACCGGTCGCTGCTTTTTCAGTAGAAAACAGCAATAATTTATGCAGTTCGGACCCGGTTATTTTTGATGATCTGTCGACCGTGAATTTTGGAAATATCACAAAAATAAAGTGGTATTTCGACTATAATAATAACCCGCAGGATACGGTAGTTTACTTGCCGGATAGTATCCCGGCAAACCGGAAATTTTCTCATAGTTACGGGTTGTTTAATTCACCTCTTACAAAATCATATACGGTGAGGATGGATGTATATTCAGGGATTACATGCGTAAATTCAACTCAGCAGAATATAGCCATTAATGCCAACCCGGTGGTAACCGTATCATCAATTGGCCCCTTATGCCAAACTGATCAGCCAGTTCAAATTGTCCAAAACACAAACGGTTTTATTGGCCAGGGCATATTCACAGGAACGGGTGTTTCCTCAACAGGCTTGTTTGATCCTTCAGTTTCGGGAACGGGTACTTTCACCATCAACTACCTCTTTACCGACCAAAATGGCTGCACTTACTCAACCAATCAGCAGGTTATTGTTAACCCAATCCCAACATTGACTTTGGTTCCTGATATTGTTGTGCTCGAAGGCGGGCAAGTAACACTTCCGGCGAAAGTCTCAACGGATAGCCTCACCTATCAATGAACGCCTTCAACAGGCTTAAACCACGATAATGTATTGAACCCGATAGCAAGCCCTAATGGTAATACTATTTACAAGCTTGTTGTAACAAATGCCCTGGGTTGTTCCGTTGCTGCAACGATTTCTGTAACTGTTCTAAAATACCCGGTTATCCCAAATGCCTTTACACCAAATGGCGATGGAATAAATGATCTCTGGAATATTCAATACCTGAGTGAATACCCAAATGGTACAGTAAATATATTTAACAGATATGGCGAAAAGGTCTTTTCGGAAAATGGTTATGGTACCCCCTGGGATGGGAAATACCACGGGGCCGACTTGCCGCAGGGTACGTATTACTACATTATTAACCCGGGAAGCGGACGTAAAGCAATATCTGGCAGTGTAACTATTATCAGGTAAGTGTGTGGATGGTTTTAGTTGACATTTTAAAAATGTGGAATTAATCGGCCATTCCCAAATTGAACGAAAAAATTGTGTAGCTTAAACCGCAGACACAATTTTTAGCCCTGAATAATTCACTGACGTTAAAACCGAAGAGCATTTTAAAACAACCGGATTATTTTACATCGAACAAATAATTTATGCCGGCCTGATATTCATAGACTTTCCCGGTAAAAGGCTGATAGTTATCGATCAATGAAGTGGTTGGCGTATACCCCAAATAAACCTCTACCTTTTTATTAAAACTTGCTCCGGCCTTTAATGGAAATGACAACCATTTCTGGGGAAGAACAGGGAATTCTTTAGTGGTTATGGGCAAGCCATCTACTGTTTCCGTAAATTGATAGCTATTGTAAAAGGACAAATTAATAGAAACGCCGGCATCAATAAATAGTTTAAATCTGTCGGTACTATAAATATTATAAACCAGTTGCGGTGAAATAATGATGTTCTGCTGTATTACCCGGCTCAAATTTGATGAATAGCCAATGGCATCGGGCCCGTACGAAAATGAGTGTTGATTCTCGGTAAAGGACAATTCGGCCCGAAAGAAAAATTGTTGCGTGTTTTTATTAGGCAATAAATCAAATCCGCCAGATATTTTTGGAAACACGCTGGAATTATTTGCATACTGTATAACACCAACAAATGAAAGATTGTTATCGGTAACACCAAATCCGGCATACCATCTTGTTCCTAAACGACTTTTGGGGGTAAACTGCGTATTTATTTCACCATTTATTACCTGTACAATATTTACAAGGTCTGCTTCCAAATACCCGGACGTGGAGATTTGTGTTTCCAGTTTATTATTTTCTGCATTATATTTTTTGGCCAAATAATCCAACTGGGGCCGGAACCTGTAATTAGTTTGCAGTAAGGTTGAGTTTTCAGGACTATAGAATACGTGGTAACCAAGTTCCATGATTTGTTTTTCCTTCCCTTCCTGGATATAATATCTTGTTTTGATATTGTCGGTGTAACTAAAAAGTGAAATATTTTTACCGGAAGTAAGGGTCCTTAAAAAAACGCTCCCCGTCAAATAACTCGTATCGATGCCCTGTTTAACGTTCGATAACTCTACCTGGTCCTGGCTAATATGCACATTAAATTGTTTGAAATATTCCAATCCGCTTAAGCCGAATTCGATTGCATTTGTTGTGGTGAATATTTCCGCCTGGCTATTCAGATTATTTTTAAAAGTTATTTCAACAGGATTTTTATCCCATTCTCTGTAATCAATAAATCCCTTTAGTGTATCGCCTTTATTAGTCACAACATAACCCGGTTTGTAATTAGTTTGGGCAGATGAAAATAGTGGCAATAAAAAAAAGACAAAAAATAATTTGTTTAAATATTTCACTGTGAAGGGTTATTGTTAAATGTCTAAGTTTCTAATTATAAAGAACATCTTCAGCGTTGATGTTTACTTATTTGCCAAATAAATAAGTAATGCCAACTTGTTTGCTGCTGTCAACAAATTGGAAATAGCCTCCGCGTGTTGAAGCTGTATTTGTGAAAAATTTACCAAAAATCTCGAAGTTTCCGTAGACTTTTACACCTGCGGTTAATTCCAGCGAGGTGTCAATACTATTGAAGCTATAAGGGTTGGAGGCGCCGACGTTATTGTCTGAAACATTGGGGTTTTGGCTTCCGAAAAAGGCATTGCTAAAAGCAAAGTGTGAAATCGCGACACCAGCACCACCATAAATTTTTAAATTCTTTGCATTGTAGAAATTATAGATTACTTGTGGAATAAAGGAGATACTAAGTTGATCATAATTGGCTTTTTCGGCTACATAGGGGCTAACTTTTAATTTGTACAATGACTTAAACTGCGTTTCGGCAAACGAAAGCTCTCCACGCAACTCTACTTTCGCTGTATTAGGATTGGGGATTATGTTAAGCCCTATTGAAAATGCCGGAAGGCAGGAAGTATAAGACCCGCCGCCGCCCATAGCATAAGGGGCTGCATCATTTGAACTTGTTGTGGAAATATTTGCCGCAACGCTTACGTAGAAACTAAATTTGCTGGGGTCGGCATATTTTTTTGCATACTCCGCTTTTGATATATTATTTATCTTACTGACAATATCCAGTAAATCTGGTTGTGAATAATTTGCTGTTTCAAAAATCCGCGACAATTTATCGTCCAATGCATTATATTTATTTGCAAGTGCAAATAATTGCTTAAGGTAGGTATTTTCTATTGCTGTGTTTCCCTCTTTGTTGGCTGCTGTACCAGTGTCATCATATACTCGGTAAACCAGTTCGGCAGGGGTATATCCCGGCGTTTCCCCTACGTAAAACCGTGTTTTAAGGGCATCGGTGTATAAATAAAGCGCTATGTTTTTACCTCTTTGTAATACTTTTAAAAAAACAGTGTCAATTCTGTAACTGGTATCCCTGGCCGAAGTCAGGTGCGTAAGATTCGTCTCATCCATACTAATAGCGCAGGTATATTTTTGATAGGCTGCCATGCCGCCCACATCAAAAAAACGGATATCGCCAATAGTGAATTTTTGCGGCTTACTGTCGCTGACAGCAGACTTAAAAGAAATTACCGTTGGATTTGAATCCCATTCCTGAAAATCAATAAACCCACGAACCGTATCTCCCTTCAGCGTTACAACATACCCAGGTTTGTAATTGCTTTGTGCAATAGAAAATAGCGGCAATAAGAAAATTGCAAAAAACAGTTTGTTTAAATGTTTCATTGTGTAAGGTTATTGTTAAATTTTAAGTTTTTTAAATATAAAGAATAATTATTGCCTCCGAAGAATATTAACTTGATCCTAATTGTGTGATCCTACATGTGCAAATTCGTTTATCAACTCGAAAATTATTGCTATACTACCCACTATTATCAACACTTTATTAATTGGTTTCATTTTAGAGCGGTTATTCGCTGATACGTCTTTTGTCGAAATGCCATTTATTTTGCCTGAAATATTTAAAATGTCTCCTTCCCTGTATTCAGCCGTTTTTATGTCGTTTTTTAAAGCATCGCTCATCGTATTTGATCTTATAGCGGCATCGTAAAGCTGGCTTTTAAACGTATTATCGTATGATGTCCGGTCCCCGCTGCTTTTTTCAATGCTGTTATAATAGATTCTGTATGCTAATTCGACAGGTTGTTCAGTAAAATTCCCGCTAATAAAATAGCGTGTTTTCAGGTTGTCTGCATAAGAAAAAACAAGCATATTTTTACCCTTCTGAAGCACTTTCAAAAAAACTGTGTCCTGGGCAAAGCTTGTATCGCGGCCAATTTGTATCTTATTTATATCTGTAACATCCGTTGAAACCGGGCCAATATATCTTACATATTCGGCCAGGTGGCCAATAGCCACGCTAAAGTACTTTATGTCATTAGCTGTAAATTTTACAGGGTTACCTGTTGTTTCGTACTTAAAAGAGATGCTTTTGGGGTTATTTTCCCAGTCATTGTAGTTAATAAATCCACGAAGGGTGTCTCCTTTTAAGTTTACTGCTACGCCTGGTTGGTAGTTATTTTGGGCCAATGAAAATAACGGAAATAAAATAAAAGCTAATAATACTTTGTTGAGGTGTTTCATTGCAATAAAGGTTAATAAGAAATTATAATTGGTTTAATGTTTGCAATTTAGTAATAAATTGCTTTATTTTTAAAACTTTCTACTATATCCAAAATCCATTTAAAATGCATCATGAACACCATTTAAAAAGCTCGGACACGATACGTGATATTGTTATCGGGATGTCTGACGGGTTAACCGTGCCTTTTGCACTTGCCGCGGGGTTAAGCGGAGCAGTAAATTCATCCGGGATTGTGGTAACGGCCGGTATTGCCGAAATTGTGGCCGGTTCAATTGCCATGGGGCTGGGAGGTTTTTTAGCCGGCCGTACAGAGGCCGATCACTATAATTCGGAATTAAAACGGGAATACGAAGAAATTGAAAGGGTACCGGAACAGGAAAAAATGGAGGTAAAGGAAGTCTTTGCAGATTTTGGGTTATCGGTGGCATTGCAGGATCAGATTGCCGATGAAATGGCAAAGGATAAAGATAAATGGGTTGATTTTATGATGCGCTATGAGCTTGGCCTCGAAAAACCTGAAGCCAACAGAGCCTCACAAAGTGCCTTTACAATCGGTGTTTCATACATTATTGGCGGCATTATTCCGCTGTCTCCCTATTTTTTTATAGCCGACTAGCAAAAAGCATTGTACTACTCTTGTGCCATAACGATGGTATGCTTATTCGTTTTTGGGTATTTTAAAAGCAAGGTAACAGGGCAGCCGGCATTGTCAGGTGCATTAAAAGTATTGTTTATAGGCGCCCTTGCCGCAGCTGCCGCATTTGTTATGGCTAAGCTTATTAATGGGAAGTAGGATTTCACCGATTTTTACAGATGATCTCACCGATTTTGGGATGATTACACAGATTTTTTTAAAAGATTATTTCGATTTGATGTGGTAGAATTCGAACACGATGCACTTACTGAAAAGATAATTGGATGTTGTTTTGAGGTCCATCGTTCTTTGGGCCCGGGTTTTAATGAAAAGATATATGCCAAAGCATTGCAGCATCAGTTAAAAACTGAAAATATAAGCTTTATAGCTGAAAAAGAATTTAACGTCCTTTTCAAAGACCAATTAGTTGGTAATTTCAGATGTGATCTTTTTGTTGAAAACAGCGTTATTATTGAACTTAAATCAGTAACCGGGTACATTCCGGCATTATTTAAAAGTCAACTACTATCTTATCTTAAAGCAAGCAAAATCAAGACTGGATTATTGATAAACTTTGGCAATCAAAGCTGTGAAGTAAAAAAAATATCAGCATAATTACGATGCAATCAAAAAAATCGGTGTAATCATCCCCAAATCTGCGGAATCAATACAATAATCGGTGTAATCATCCTCAAATCGGTGGAATCAGAAAGCAATAAATTTATCCATTTGTTCATCAGTGTACTTTACCGTGTCTTTTTTAAAAAGATCATAGTTTTCGTCAAACTCTTTATGTATTTCTGAGATATGGATCTTTAGAGGCATTACGTGTAAATGCAGGTAATGGCAAACGCCGGTAAAATGATCGATCCCCCTGATGTTCCCGTATTTACCCGAGGAGAGCCCGGTAAGGGCGGCCTTTTTTTCATAAAAACTCCCGGGAATGTCGCAGGCATCAATAAAGGTTTTTAAAACGCCTGGAAAGCTGCCATTATACTCCGGGATAACAAATAAAAACTTTTGTGTCCGGGTAATAATATCCTGTATGGGTTGAAATTCAGGGCTCCTTTTGCCATAAAGATCACTTTCAATTAAGTTAGCAGGTAATTGGCTCAGGGAAAGCAGGCCCGCATCGAGGCCTTTTTCGTGAAGCCTCTTTTGATAGTATTGTGCCAGTTTAAGTGTTGAACATCCTGGCCGGTTAGTTCCTGAAATTATGGTAACCATGGAGCAATTTTGAATTACTGATTTAGTGAATTAGTGATTGATGCAATTTTTACCTGTTGAATGAGCAAATAACATTATAAAAGCAAAATAATGAATCGGACAAATTAAATCAATAATTCACTAAATCACTAATTCAATAATTTACACCATCACTAATTCAATAATTACTTCTTCAATCACTAATTCACTAACTCAACAATTCACTAATTATTTGTTTGTAAATAGGCTAAAGCTGTGGATTTCTGAATTATTTAAATATGTATCTTTACCCCGGAGAAAAGCCGTCTGCAGACGCGGAGGTTTTTATTCCGGTATTTCGTTGTCACAAAAACCCTTTTATAAATTTTTTAATATAAAATGAGTAAAATTATTGCTTTAGCCAATCAAAAAGGTGGCGTTGGAAAAACCACATCGTCTATAAACCTTGCTGCCAGTTTAGCTGTGTTGGAATTCAAAACTTTATTGGTTGATGCCGATCCGCAAGCAAATTCAACATCGGGTATCGGGTTTGATCCGCGAAATATAAAGAACAGTATTTACGAGTGTATCATTAACCAGGTTGACCCCCACGATGCAATACAAAAAACCGAAACTCCCAATCTTGACCTGCTACCCGCTCACATCGATCTGGTAGGGGCCGAGATTGAAATGATCAACCTTACCGACCGTGAGTACAAAATGAAAGCGGTATTGAACATGGTTAAGGATGAATATGATTTTATCATTATTGATTGTTCGCCATCATTGGGCCTGATCACTATCAACGCGCTAACTGCCGCCGATTCGGTGATTATCCCGGTACAATGCGAATATTTCGCGCTTGAAGGATTAGGCAAACTGTTAAATACCATCAAGATAGTTCAATCAAGGTTAAACCCTCAGTTGGAGATCGAAGGCATTTTGTTAACCATGTATGATGTAAGGCTGCGCTTGTCGAACCAGGTAGTTGAAGAAGTACGTGCACATTTTGAGGATATGGTATTTGAGACTATAATCCAGCGAAATACGCGATTGAGTGAGGCTCCAAGCTTTGGCATTTCGGTAATTATGCACGATGCAACCAGCAAAGGAGCAATAAACTATCTTAACCTTGCCCGGGAAATTATAAGGAAAAATGGTTTGGTTAGTGCCGAAGCCACGGCAAAAACAGAAACAGTATAAGAAATGAGTGCAGAAAAGAGAAATGCTTTGGGAAGAGGATTAAGCGCATTGCTGAACGATTCTGAAAACGGGCAACCAACAAAAAACAATGTTTCATCGGGCCCGGAAGTAAATAACCTTGGTTCGGTAAACGAGATAAAATTAGCTGAAATTGAAGTAAATCCTTTTCAGCCACGTACCGATTTTGATTTGCAGGCCTTAACCGAACTGGCCGATTCCATCAAACTGCAGGGTCTTATCCAGCCAATTACGGTTAGGCGGCTGAACGCCCACAGCTATCAGCTGATATCGGGCGAGCGTCGTTTTCGCGCTTCCAAACTGGCAGGATTAACACAGATTCCGGCTTATGTGCGCACCGCCAATGACCAGCAAATGCTTGAAATGGCGCTTATTGAAAACATTCAGCGTGAAAACCTGAATGCTATTGAAGTAGCCTTAAGCTTTCAGCGCATGATTGAAGAATGCAGCCTGAAACAGGAAGAACTGGGTGAACGCGTGAGCAAAAACCGGTCGACAGTAACCAATTACCTGCGGCTATTGAGGTTGCCACCGGCTATTCAGGCTTCTATACGCGATGGGCAGATCACTATGGGCCATGCCAAAGCCCTGGTTACCATCGACGACTCAACTCAACAAATATATTTGCACCAGCATATCATAAAGCAAGGTTTATCCGTTCGTAAAGCAGAAGAACTGGCAAGGGATATGCAAAGGGCTCCTCAAAAAAAGGAAGGAAAACAGCCTGAACCGGTCTCATTCCAGATTCAAAAAATACAGGATGACCTGGCCTCCAAATTCAGTTCAAGAGTTAAACTGAAGATCGGCGGACAGGGCAAAGGCACAATCGAGATCCCTTTTTTATCAGAAAGTGACCTTACACGCATCCTTGAAATAATGGATTGGTGAAAAACAAATCCCCAAAAGGGGCGTTTTTAATGTAAAACATGTATAGATATTTGCTTTTTATTTGGCTGTTGGCAGCTTTTTCTTTTACTGCCGCGGCTCAAAGTCCCGATACTTCTGCTGCTAAGCTGAAAAGCAAAACGGATAGCATAAAGGTAAAAAAAACGGACACCGCAGTTAGCGCTACTCCTGTTGTAAAAAAGGAAAAAGAAAAGGTTTATCATCCCGATACCCTGCATAGCCCGCACACGGCAATCATGCATTCAATAATTATACCGGGCTGGGGGCAGATTTACAACCACAGTTATTGGAAGGTGCCGGTTATTTACGGCGCCCTTGGTGCGTTAGGGTATTACATTGTTTGGAATAATACAAACTACCTCCAGGTTTTGAATGTATCACTATTCAGGGAACACGGGACAGTTCCTGCTGTTGGAAGCAAGTATTACACTCTCTACCAGACCTATCTTAATACAGATGTTACACAACTATATAATGCAACAGATTATTATCGCCGAAACCGCGACCTCTGTATACTGGGGGTTTTTGTTGCCTGGGGTGTAAATGTGATTGATGCCTATATTGATGCCAAGTTCATGAACTCCTATACGGTTGACAATAACCTTTCAATGCAAGTGACACCTGTTTTAATGAACCAGCAAATGTTTGCTCAAAATTATAGCAGTTCGTATATTCCGGGTTTAAAAATTACCTTTACATTCTGATAAACACATTTTAAGAAACCAAAACGATGTTTTACATGTCGTTTTTTGTGGTTTCGCAAGGATAATAGAATATAAAATGAAAATTGCATTGTTAGGGTACGGAAAAATGGGCAAGATCATCGAGAAGATAGCCATTGACCGTCAGCACCAGATTGTATTAAAAATTGATTACGATAATCTGCATGAGCTTACCGTAGAAAACCTCCAAAAAGCAGATGTAGCAATTGAATTCAGCACCCCGGGTACGGTATTGGGTAATATTGAGCAATGTTTTAAGGCCGGGGTACCAATAGTCGTTGGAACAACCGGCTGGCATGATGAAATTCAGCAGGTAAAACAGCAATGCATCCAGAGTGAGGGTTCGTTGATTTATGCAACAAATTTCAGCATCGGCGTAAACATATTTTTTCATGTTAACCGGATGCTTGCAAAGCTGATGAATAATTACCCTTATTATGATGTGCAAGTTGAGGAGATCCATCACACCCAAAAACTCGATTCTCCAAGCGGAACGGGTATAACTATAGCTGAAGGGATTATTGACAACCTCGACCGGAAAAAGGATTGGGTAAATGTGCTTACCGCAGACGGAGACGAAACCGCCGATGACAATATTAAAAGCGACGAGCTATTGATCGAATCATTCAGAATTGACAGCGTACCCGGCACACATACAGTGATCTACGCCTCGGAAGTAGATAGTATAGAGCTTAAACATACAGCCCACAACCGCAATGGTTTTGCATTAGGCGCTGTGATGGCAGCAGAATGGATCAAGGATAAAAAAGGGTTTCATTCTGTGCAGGATATGTTTGATTTTAGCATTTAAAAAAAGAGTCAAGAACCAAGATACAAGAGCCAGGACAAAATTTGAAAAGAGCCGTTAATTATACTGGTTCCTGACCCTTGGTTCTCATAAATTATCCCCAATATTGTAAATATGAACTGGAAATTCTGGAAGAAAAAAAATAATCCAAACAAGAAAAAGAAAAGCGCAACCCGTGAATGGGTTGATGCCATAGTTTTTGCCGTAATAGCAGCAACACTTATCCGCACTTTTTTTATTGAAGCGTATGTGATCCCTACGCCATCAATGGAAAGATCATTGCTTGTAGGTGATTTTCTGTTTGTAAGCAAGGTAAATTATGGGCCGCGCACGCCAATGACGCCTATTGCTTTCCCTTTTGCGCACCATACTATGCCCATCATCGGAACCAAAGCCTATTGGGATGGCTGGGAACTTTCATATCATCGTTTACCCGGTTTCAGCGACGTAAAAAAGGGCGATGTAGTGGTATTTAATTATCCGCAGGATACTATCAATAACCGCCCGGTTGATAAAAGGGAAAACTACATAAAACGCTGCCAGGGCACACCCGGCGATACGTTAAGCGTGGTTAATGCCCAGGTTTACGTAAACGGCAAAGCAATGCCAAACCCGCCGGGCGAACAGATAGATTATACTTATACCACGACTGGTATGGATGTAAATCCGCAAATTTTTGATGATCTGCATGTTTCTTTTTATGAAGGTAACCCAAATCCGACGATGACACCGGATGCAGCCAATACTTTAAAAGGATATTCAAACATTAAATCGATTGCGCCACGTATTTCGCAAAAGGGTGCTTCTGACCTCGCAAACCCTGTTTTCCCGCATGCATTTGCTATGCATGTTTTGCTGAACGGCAAAATACCCGACTATAAATGGAATGTCGATAATTTCGGACCGATCATTGTTCCTAAAAAAGGCTGGACCGTAAAATTAGACAGCATGACTTTCCCGCTGTATGAACGCGCCATTGAGGTGTATGAAAATAACAAGGTACAGGTTTCGGGGAATGATATCATTATCAATGGTAAGAAGACAGACAGCTACACATTTAAAATGAATTACTACTGGATGATGGGTGATAACCGCCATGATTCGGAAGATTCGCGTTACTGGGGCTTTGTACCTGAAGACCATATCGTAGGTAAAGCCCTGTTTATCTGGATGAGCTGGGATGATAATGCTTCATTCTTCAGCAAGATCAGGTGGAGCAGGTTGTTCAGGGGAATACATTAATGTCATTTTTGTCATTGCGATCCGCCTAAAGGCGGAGGGCAATCGCGAACTGTGCATAGTCGCCCTGAATAGTTCGCGATTGCTTCGTGCCTCGCAATGACAAAAACGTAAACAGCCCAATAAACCCAAAACCAATTGGAAACCGGCAGCTACATCGGTATAATAATAATTGCTTCGCCAATTATCATCTTATCATTGGCCGGTTATTGGAGATTATTTCAAAAGGCAGGCAGGCATGGTTGGGAAGCAATCATCCCGATCTACTCAAGCTATGTAATGCTCAAATTGAGCGGGAGGCCGGTATGGTGGCTCGTCTGGCTTTTTGTTCCCATGGCGAGCGTTATAGTCAGCGCCGGGATCCTCATCGATTTTATTAAGTCCTACGGAAAATTTACAGTAAAGGACCGGGCAGCCGTCATACTTTTAGGATTTATTTATCTGCCTAAATGGGGCTTTGAAAACAAAACGCAATACCTTGGCCCGTCGGCATCTGCGGAATTTAAGCAAGCCCACCCAAAAAGCGCCATACAATCATCAGTGATTGAATGGTCGCAGGCTGTATTTTTCGCTGTCACTACCGCCCTAATTATTCGCACCTTTTTTATTGAGGCCTATGTGATTCCAACCCCATCGATGGAAAGGACACTTTTGGTTGGCGACAATATAATTGTGAGTAAAGTAAACTATGGCGCGCGCCTGCCTATGACGCCTGTCAGTATTCCCTTCACCCACAATATCATACCAAAGTTTTTTGTCAGGTCGTATTGGGATGGTTTTGAACTGCCTTATTTTAGATTGCCCGGCTTCAGCGAAGTAAAGCGTGGCGATGTGCTGGTGTTTAATTACCCGCAGGATACCATAAATAACCGCCCTATAGATAAACGGGACTACTTTATCAAGCGCTGTGAGGGGATCGCCGGGGATACGGTGAGCATAGTCGACGCGCAGGTTTTTATCAATGGTAAAATGGAGCCAGACCTGCCGGGCGAACAGCTTGATTACAAATATTTGTCCGTTGGAAATGATGTTAATCCACAGCTTTTTAAGGATTTGGGAATTTCTTATTATGAAGGCAATCCTAATCCAACCATGACCAAAGCATCGGCATCGAAATTCAAAAGCTATACTAACATTAAATCAATCACGCCCATAATATCGCCTAAAGGCGCATCGGATAGCTTGAACCCCGTTTTTCCGCATTTATTTCCCATGCATGTGATGCTAACCAAAACCATCCCCGATTATAAATGGAATGCGGATAATTTCGGGCCAATCATTATCCCTAAAAGGGGCTGGATTGTAAAATTAGACAGCATGAATTTCCCGCTTTATGAACGCGCCATCGGGGTGTATGAGAACAATAAGATCCGCGTTGAGGGTAAGGATATTTTTATCAACGGTAAGAAAACTGATAGCTATACCTTTAAAATGAACTATTACTGGGTAATGGGCGATAACCGCCACGACTCAGAAGATTCCCGTTTTTGGGGCTTTGTACCCGAAGACCATATCGGCGGCAAAGCCATGTTTATATGGATGAGCTGGGACAGTAACGCCCCGCTGCTGCACAAAATACGATGGGACAGGTTCTTGAAGAGGATAGATTGATGCACTTTTTCAGTTGTCGTCTGAACCATGATTTATAGGATTTGAGGATGATAGGATTTAGGTATTTTTTTTAATCATGGGAATCCTTAAATCTTACGAATCATGGTTCAGACAAAAGAACTTCGCAATGACAGATTTTTTATAAGTGGCTTATCCCAAATTTGGTAGCCAACCCATTCAAATCATTAACTACCGCATCTATAAGAGGAATCCCATTTTTCTTTCTGTCGGTTTGCGCTTCCAGTTCCGGCTCGCCGGGGATAATAACTTTTTGATCGGGGTCAACAGTTGATGCTGATTTGAACCGGGCGATCCAGTTATCCAAATGCGCTTTGAATTCATCCACCGGGCGGAAACCATCCACCCGCATAGCACCAACAAAATGCCCTATCCCTTTCCCTACAGGATCAGCCGGAGGGTCTAAAAATGAGACGAATGGCGGCACCCATGGCCCGTAGTTTGCGCCGGATAATACAGCCGAAAGAATATCAACCGTGGCGCTTAATCCAAAACCTTTATGGCTGCCATGCTCCCTGTCGCCGCCCAACGGCAATAAGGAGCCGCCTTTTTTTAAGGCATGGGGGTCGGTAGTAAAATTGCCGTCCTTATCCTGGATCCAGCCTTCGGGTACCTCTTTGCCCAGCCTTTGTGCGATTTCAAGTTTGCCGTTTGCTGCTGCGGATGTAGCCATATCTACCACCACTGGTGGGTATTTACCTGCCGGAAAGGCATAGCACATGGGGTTGGTACCCAACAGCCGCTCATTTGAAAAAGTAGGCGCCACAAGTGGGCTGGCATTGGTCATGGCAAAGCCTATCATGTCTTTTTCTACCGCCATCAGGGTATGGTACCCGGCAATTCCAAAATGATTGGAATTGCGTACCGATACCCAGCCAGAGCCGTATAGTTCCGCCTTTTGAATAGCTAATCGCATAGCGAAAGGGGCTACAATCAATCCCAATCCGGCATCGCCGTCGACTGTTGCTGTAGTTGGTGTTTCGTGGACTGTCGTAATATTAGGGTTGGTATTAATGCGTTTGTTTTCCCATAAACGTACATAGCCAATCAGGCGGGCCACACCGTGGGAATCGATACCACGAAGATCAGATAATATTAAAACATCGGCAGCTAAGGCAGCATGCTCGTTGCTGCAGCCCATGGCAAGGAAAATATTTTGTGTAAATGCGCGAAGTGCAGATTCGGAAATTAACATCCGCAAATATAACAAGCTAAACGGCTGTTGGACTTACCAGATGCAAATCATATTGTCGCAATCTGCTAATTTTGGCTAAAGCCCCAGGCACTTTGTTTAGCCTCCCCGTCCCTTGAAAGGGAGGGCAATGAACTGTCGGCTACGTTATATTATTGCCGTCGGTTTTAACCGACGGATAAAGAAATATCAATTAAGGCTTCAGCCAAATTCCGCAAGTTGCAGAAGCCAAACCGGTTAGCAGCAACAAATTGACCTACCCCCATTTTACAAGCTTACCTTTCATAAATCAACACCTTATCCTTGTCAATAAAGGGTTTAACATATTTAGAAAGGCCCTCGTAACTAACTATATCTACTTTCTTTTTGAGGAGATCTTGAAGTTCATCCCCATAAGTGAAAAATTTCATTCCGATTGGGGTAGTGTGGTCAAGTTCTACAAGGATATCAACATCACTATTCTCATCAGCATCGTTTCGCGAATATGAACCAAACACGTAAGCTTTCTTTACCGGAAGACCGGAAAAAAAAGCCCTGATTGTTTTAATATGCTGCGCTGAAAGTTTCATTTACACAAATATAGCTTTTCTCAGGCAAATCAAAAGAGCCGGGTGTAGGGTAAAATTAAAACCAAGCCCTTACCTTCGCCCGCAATATGCCGCAACTCGATATTATTTTCTGGGATGAACACCTGGTGGCTATCAACAAGCCGCATGGCTTACTGGTACACCGGTCGCCGATAGCGTGTGACGCAAAAGAGTTTGCCCTGCAATTATTACGCGATCAGCTTAACCAGCATGTATTTCCCGCGCACCGGCTCGACCGTAAAACAGGCGGTGTACTTTTGTTTGCCTTAAGCAAGGAGGTGGAGAAATTGATGCAGCAACAGTTTTCGGATAACCTCGTTGATAAAAAGTACCTGGCCATAGTTCGCGGCCATACAGATGATGGCGGGGAAATTGATTATCCGCTCCGCAAGGAGAACGGCACCTTGCAGGAAGCCTTTACACGATATAAAACCCTTGCCCGTGCCGAGCTTGATGTGCCGCTTGGCAGTCACCCCACATCGCGTTATTCGCTGGTGGAGGCCAACCCGCAAACCGGGCGAATGCACCAATTACGCAAACATTTCAGCCATATATTCCACCCCATTATCGGCGACCGCACCCATGGCTGCAACAAGCAAAACAAATTGTTTAAAGAACGCTGGGCCTTGGATATTATGCTGCTTCATGCTTCCCAAATAGCCTTTAAACATCCTGTCACCAACATGCCGGTTCAAATTACGGCCTCTTTGCAGGATGAGTTTGTGCGGATGATGGGGCTAATGGGGTGGGAGGTATAATAATCAAAAACGGCTCCCGGATAAATTCACCGGAAGCCGTTTCAGATCTCGATTCTTGTCTCCCGATCCTATTATCTTCAATTAAACCTCACATGGATATTGCCGCTTGATGCCTGTGCATTAACGGGAATGCCGCCGCCGTTTACACTGCCGTCAACATGTCTTTTGGTCCATTCGCCTTTAAAGCCATCAGCAATTTTATCATCGATACTTTCGGCTCTTAAACTAAGATCAAGGCCCTGTTTCGAAGGCAATTCGAGCTCTATGTTTCCTGCACTTGTACTTAGCTTGAGATATTTACCCACGCCTGTCATTTGTGCGTTTAAACTACCGGCGCTGGTTGAGGCCTCCAAACTGCAATTCATTTCCTTCAGGTCGATACCACCGCCCGAAGTGCTTGTAATTAATTCCCCTTCAACGTGAGTGCCTTCTATGCCGCCGCCGCTGGTATGGGCGTTAATGGTTCCTTTTAAATTTTCGAGGATCAATCCGCCGCCCGAAGTTCTTAGCTGGATATGGCCCTCGCAATTCTTTGCTATAATGCCGCCGCCGCTGGTTACCAGGTCGATATCATCGTTTGAGTTGGTCACATTTATTCCGCCGCCGCTGGTTCTGCCATGGATCACTCCGCTTAGTTTATCAACATTTAAACCGCCGCCGCTGGTGGTAAAGCTTTCATTCCCTTTTAAATTATCAAGACTGATCCCACCGCCGCTGGTTTTCAAATTGGTAGAAACTTGCTCGGGCACATATATTTTGAAGGATATGCTCATCTGCTGACGCCAGTTCGAAAAGGTATGTCTGGCTTTTACAGTTGCGGTCAGTTCGTGCCCATTAACGGCAATGCTCATGTCGTAATCATCGGTAAGGAGCTTTTGGATCTCTTCTTTTGTTAGCTCCTTTCCATTGTTGCCCTTGATATATACTTCTACCCGCGGCTCCTGCCCGCTTTGGCCACTCACCATAATGCCACCCGCCGAAGTGGAAACAACAACACTGCTGATAGCATCATTGGCTAAGGATTTAGTAAGATAGGGCGTTTTGTTTTCGTTGTCCTGGGCCAATGCAACAACACTTTGGCAGGCAACAATAAATAAGGTTAAATAAGTTTTCATAATCTTTAATCTGGTTTATATAACAGACCTTCCTTTATGCCGCCGCGTTGCATTGGTGGGGATATTTATTTTTGAGGAGGGATAAAAGATGAAAGGATAAGGGTAAAAGAGAGATGGATGATTCAAATTTCTAATTCTGGCTATCCTCAAATCTTATAAATCATAGCTCATACGATGTTGCTGGCCGGGTATGACAGGTAAGGCCAGTATTTAATTTGCCGGTACATTAAGGTATATTCAAAGAAAACTAATCCCCATGTAACCAACCAAATCACCTGAACCATCTGGCGACAGTATTGAACCTTCATCAGGCTTTACTTTGTTTAATGAACTATGAACGTTACGAGGGCGTTCCGCCACTATATATTTACCTGTTGAGACCGCTTTACACCCTGATGTTTCTTTTTCTTTCCTACGATTCATGGGCACATATTATCCATCATACAGGTTCCTGGGACCCTGCCAATTCCGCGGCCTGGTTTATGTGGGCTTCCTGCGCCGGCATAGCCTTTATAGGGATACTACGCCCCCTCAAAATGCTGCCGATAGTACTGTTTGGGATTGTTTATAAAACCGCCTGGCTCGTCGTAGTTGCATATCCGCTGTACCATCGAAACGAATTGACCGGAATGCCCGCTGAAGGCGTGCCCGACTATTTTATGCTGGTTATATTACCCACGGTAGCCATGCGCTGGAGGTATTTTTTCAGAACCTATATTTTGGGTGAACCTGCGCCTGAAGCAGGCAGAGCAAAAAATCAATACATTAACAAAATATTATTGAAAATAGTCAAAGGGTTGCGCAACGGGCGCGAAACGCTTGAACGGGCAGGTGCTCCAATTAAAAAAATCTTACAAAATACCCTGCGACGGATTGCCACAATGCAGAATCGGGTATAAAATAATAACAGTAGTGCGATATCGCCAGGATGATGAACGCGATGATATACGCCCTGCTGTTATTGCCCTTTATCTTATCGTAAACGATGAGCCCTATGAGGAGCAGGTCGGGTATTAAAAAAGCAAACAGCACCGCCTCGGCACCATTCAGGCCCATTACGTGGGTAAACACCCTGCGCAGACCGGCTCCTGCTATGGCCAGCGAAGTAGCGATCATATAGCGCATGTGGTACGGGGTGCGGTTTTTGTTGATGATGGCAAGCAGGTACAGCACGAAGAAATCAAAGATTTGGTAAGTGGGAAAATACATCCCGGCGAGGATGGCGTGTTTGGGCGCATGAGCGGCAACCGCATTCAAATACGCTTCGCGGGCAATAAAATGAATAGAAATAATGATGCAGGGCACCAGCACATAGGTAAACCTGCCAATGATGCGGTGCGCCTTATATTTGCCGTAGCGGATAAGCAGCGGCTGAACGAACAGCAGTACAAACCAGGTAGTGAACATCAGGCCATGGATATGCTGGATGAGGGTGACATTATTGAAGCCCGGGAACAGCCCGAAATAGGTTTTGAAAAAACCCAAAACAACGATGCCGAATATAACAACAAACAGCAGGCTGACATTTTTGTACCCAGTTTCCATAAAGCGCTAATTGTGATGGTTAATTTAATGCAAGATAAATGTTATTTCATAATAAACAAGGCGCCCAAACGCCGCATGTTCAACCTTGCTGTTTTATTTAATTTTAATTATTTTTAACATTTATAAATCTTTCAGCTACACCTTTTTAAACCATCCCATTACCGAATGGAAGTCTTTAAACAGATCTTATGGAAATAAAGATTTTTGATCTGTTAAAAGTGCTTCGCTGCGGCGGGGTTTTTAAACGGTTAAGGTTTTTATTGAGAGCGGTCGCAGTTTATACGTTCGTTATGGCCTTGTGTCCGAAAGTTTCCGCACAAACTTGTAAGGTTATAAATTCGTTTCCGGCAACGCCACCAAAATCCGGAGCTTTTGCTTTATTGCGTGCTGCACCTGATTATGAATACTACTCGGTGCAGGGTTCGAGGATTTACGATACCTACGATACCACCGGAACCGGGCCCTATACCCAAATCGATACAAATCTTTCTTTTTGGAAATTTAGTAATGTAACCACTCCCGGGCCTATGAACAGGTGTGCGGTTTGGGCGGAAGGGAACCCAATTAAATTAGGATTCAGTGTATGTGTGAATATCCCCGTAGCAAAAACCTATTATATGGGTTTTGGGGCCGATAACAGTGGCATACTTACTATCGACGGGGATACGGTATTGCAAAATATCAGCTTTCAATATTGGGGAATTTATAAACACACCTTTTCAAAGGGTGAACACCTGATTGATTTTTCAAATTTCAATTTCGGAGGTCCGGCGGCTATAGGGTTTGAAATATATGGTAATACCGCCGCCCAGATAGCAGCCTCAAACGGATACAGCGGTCTTAACCTGATTTATAGCACACACCAATTAATTGGAGGCCAGGTTGAAGAAAGTGACCCCGACAGTTCTTATTCCTGCCCTTTGGGTTCAATACTCGACTATTGTTCGTCGGCCATACCCGTCTGTACGCAATTCCTGCCTATTTCACTGAATGTGAATAGCCCTGCCCCGGCCTGTTTAACCGCAGGCATTGATCTTACAGCTCCGGTTATTACCGCCGGTAATCCTACAGGTCTCACTTATACTTATTGGACGGACAGTCTGGCCACAATTCCTTTGGCAAATCCTCAAAAGGTCACGCAAAGCGGCACTTACTATATTGAGGGTACATTTAACCAGTGTAATATGATTAAACCGGTTACAGTGGTTGTCAATTCCACCAGCACTATTATTTCGAAACAGATCTGCCCGGGACAGAGTTACCTGGGTCATACCCAGGCCGGGAGTTATACAGATACGCTAAAGTCGTTTAATGGATGTGATAGTTTGGTTACCCTTAATCTTACCGTGGGTCCGAAAGTTAACCTGGGTCCCGCGAGAACTATGTGTTTTGGTGACACAATAGTGTTAAATCCAGGCATTTACAGTCAATACCAATGGCAGGACAATTCTACAAGCCCTCAATACAAGGTTTTAATGCCGGGAACTTATTGGGTAAAAGTAACGGATACAGCAGGGTGCATGTCGGCCGATACCGTTGTTATTTCGCCGGGCAATTGTCTTGCAGGTAAAATTCCCAATACTTTTACACCCAACGGCGATGGCATAAACGATACCTGGCAAATTAATGCACTGCATAGCTATCCTCAATGCACTGTGCTTGTATACAACCGCTGGGGGCAGCAGGTGTTCAGCAGCATAGGCTATACCAAGCCCTGGGATGGCGGATATGGCGGCAAGCCGGTACCAACAGGCGTTTACTATTATGTGATCAACCTGGGCAGCAACAGCCCTCCTTTATCCGGTTTTGTTACTGTTGTGCGATAAGTTTGGTGATAAAACGGAAGATACCTGTGATTTTTTCTTTCCGCAGATGTGGGTGTTGTTACTATAAGTGTTCCTTAGATCAAAAAGGGGTGTCATGTTGGGTGGTAAAATTCTGAGGGGGAAATGACAAAAAAAAGGGTGTCATGGTGAGGCTCTCGAACCATGTGTGGTGGCCTGTACGCTTTGCATTTGCGCTAATGCATTGGCGTTGTGCCTTTGCGCTCATGGTTCGAGAGCCTCACCATGACACCCCCGCTAATTTTAGAATATCTCATGGGTAGACACCCTTTAATACAATTTTAACAGCAATCAAAATTCTTCCGAACACTTGTGGAGTTATCACCAAAATCTGCCCATCGCGGATAACCGATTTTCAATAGTATTTTTCGGGATGCTTTTTTAAATAATTCAGCTGCAATAGTTTTCTTCTTTTTTACTAAAAAACAATTATCATTGGGCTTTGTAATATGTTGAGCGTTGGCCGGGTTTGCCACAAAAAAAACTTAAAAATGCAGGCAGAGAAACATTATTCAAACAGAAGCGGATGGCTGCGGGCAGCTGTTTTGGGCGCAAATGACGGCATACTTTCAACCACCAGTATAGCGATTGGCGTAGCTGCGGCCAGCAGTACACGGAGCCCTGTTATTCTTGCAGCATTAGCCGGATTAGTGGCCGGCGCAATGTCAATGGCGGCAGGTGAGTATGTTTCCGTTAGTTCTCAGTCTGATGTTGAAATCGCAGACCTGGCAAGGGAAAAGAAGGAACTTGAAACGATGCCTGCCATCGAATTAAAAGAACTTGCAAAAATATATGAGAAAAGAGGGATCGACAGCGCATTGTCGATGAAGGTAGCGGAACAGCTTACAAAACACAATGCATTGGAGGCTCATGCCAAAGACGAATTAGGGATCAACGAATTCACACAGCCGAGGCCGCTGCAAGCCGCCTTAGCATCGGGCGCATCTTTTATTTCGGGTGGAATTTTACCTTTTTTTGTTTCCTTATTCGCCCCGGTGAGGCTTATGGTGATCCTGTTATATTCTTTTGCAATTGTATTTTTGGCATTGTCGGGCGGAGTTGCCGCAAAAGCAGGTGGCTCAAATATGATAAAAAGCATAAGCCGGATTTGCTTTTGGGGAACAATAGCGATGGGCATTACAGCACTTGTGGGCTATTTGTTCGGCGTAAAAACAGGATAAGGATAAACAGATCATAGCGGATAGTAATACTAACGTTAAGTGTGCCACGCAACCTGTCCGGCCGTTCTAATCACGTTAGCACCCTAAACCGGACGGACAGAATTTACCCTTGATGTTATCTTTTGTTATTGGGCGGATAATATCTATCTTGTTCAACCTTAATTTATCTAAATGGCCTTTCTACAAAAAGATACTGGAACCTATGATTTCCTGGTAACATACAGCAAAGTGCTAACCATATTGTGTGTTGTCGACCTTTGTGTGCTTCCTTTTAAGCTTTACTATTTACCGGTAATCGAACCAAACCACCAATATCAATCAATAGGGGATTTGTTAAATACTGTTTTCACGTTTGGGATACTTCCAATTGTTGTGCTTGTTTTTATTCGTAAAGCGAAGAAAGCAGCAAAGGGCTATCGCCCTGATGAGAAGAAAGACAGATAGTAAAATATAATGTTTCCCTATCCTGGGCGACCCCACCGCCCGTTCAAGCGTTTCGCTTGAATGAGTACTCATTTGAGCGTCACGCTCATGTAAATGAACAAATAGTATTGACTTACGATTGACGCAAGCGGAACGCTTGCAATATTTAGCATTCAAGCGAAACGCTTGAACGGGTGGGGTATGCATTTTTTTAAGTAAATTATGTATCTTTGATAGAAGCACTCAAAAATGATACAAACCTTAGACATTACCGATCATCAGCTACAGTATATTCTCAACTTAGAAGAAGACCACTTTCGTGATTTAAAGTCAATTGATATAAAGCCATCGAAGTTAACAAAAGCCATATCTGCATTTGCAAATACCGTCGGGGGCGAGGTATATATCGGGATCGAAGAAAATGATGTCACAGGAAAAAAGGTTCGAGAATGGCGTGGTTTTGAGGACACAGAGGCAGCAAATGCACACCTACAAGTATTTGAAGATCTTTTTCCGCTTGGAGAAGATTTTCTATATACCTTTTTGCGACACCCTTTGTCACAGGGGCTAGTTTTACAGGTTGTTATACTAAAAACACGAGCGATACTTAAAGCTTCAGACAACCTTCCATATATAAGAAGAGGGGCACAAAGCTTACCAATAAACACAGATGATAAACTTAAAAGACTTCAACTTGACAAAGGCGTTGCCTCGTTCGAAGAAAACACTTTGTCTATTGATCCAACTTTGGTTACCGACTCTTATGTTATATATGAGTTTATGGCAGAAGTTATCCCGACAACAGAACCCGAACAATGGCTAAAAAAGCAACTATTAATTGTTGGCGGAAAACCCACGGTTACTGCTGTTTTACTTTTCGCTGATAATCCACAAGCGGCGCTTCCAAAACAAAGTGGTATAAAAGTATACAGGTATAAAACAAAAAATTTAGAGGGAGGGCGAGATACACTTGCTTTTGACCCGATAACAATTGAAGGTCATGTCTATATACAAATTAAGGATGCTGTTGCGGAAGTTACAAGAATCATCGAAGATATCACGATAATTACAGAAGGTGGTGAAATGAAAGTTGTATATCCAAATGAGACACTGCATGAAATAATTACTAATGCCGTATTACATCGAGATTACAGTATAGTAGCCGACATTCATATTCGAATATTTGACAATAGAGTTGAGATCGAAAGCCCGGGAAGACTACCTGGTCATATTACGCCTCAAAATATTCTTAAAGAACAATTTGCTCGAAACGGTTCATTAGTTAGGTTGATAAATAAATTCCCTAATCCACCCAATAAAGATGTGGGTGAGGGATTAAACACTGCTTTTGAAGCAATGAAAAAATTAAAGCTTAAGGAGCCAGTAATAGAAGATAGAGATAATTCTGTTAGAGTTTATATTAAGCACGAGTCACTTGAATCTCCAGAGGAAATTGTAACTGCATACTTAAAAACAAATCCCACAATTAATAATAGTAAAGCCCGAGAACTTACAGGAGTTACATCTGAAAATACAATGAAGCGAATATTCTATAGCTTACGCGATAAAGGACACATAGTTCAGACACCGGGTACAGGAGGTAAAGGGTCGACTTGGCAACGTCAACTTTCAACTAAATAAATCCCGCCCTTGCTGGTTTTTTTACCAACAAGTACCGGATATGCAGTTGTTTGTAGGATGCCGCTATGCTGTCTAACATTTTCCGCGCCGAACTATCGGTGGTTTGTTGGTGTAAACACCAACAAAGGCAAAAAACAATAAAAAGGTAACTTTATAAAATGGAGCCATTAATATTTTATCCTAGTTTTGAACCGCCTTCAGATATTTGGTTGAAGTTTTCGTTATTATATTTTGAGAACTTTAAACCAATTGTACCCTATAATAGAAGACACTTACTCAGCAATAATTTTAGACTTGTTGAACAAGAAACAGATCTTGTTACGCTTTACGAACCCTGTTATCAAGACGGCCTTCAGGCATCATTACAAGCCATCGAAGAAGTTGAAAAAATACTCAGGGACACATATAACAGAAGTCCGCTATTCAGGCAAGTTAATGTTTTAAGAATTTGGCAGAATCCCGACAAATGGCAGTTTTTAGTTTTCAGTGAGAAATTCTCTGATAATTGGGTTTATTTCTGTGAGGAAAACAATTTGGGCAGACGTACTCAGGATGGTTTGCTTATGTCTGAAGAATTAGCATTTCTGTTTATGACATATTTGGCAAAGGAAATAGCCTTTCACGAATCAGCAGCTATTATCACTGATAACAATAGGTTCGACAATTTTACAAATTATGCGCGTTCAACTTATCCGACGATTAATAGAAAAACCAAATTTGCCAAAGGAATATTTAATTTGATTGTACCAATAAATTTAAGTCAGATCTCAATCGGACAGCTAATAGATTTTAGAAATAGAAACAGAAATTTTCTTAAGGCTTTTAATAGTGAGTTGGACAATGTTCAGAATAAAATCAGTGAAGGATACTCCCAACGAGACTTTATCGACAACTATAACAATATTTATTCAGAGTACAGCAGAGAGATTTTAACCCAAGGACTCGGTCTGGCGTCAATTCCTTTGGCTGCTTATATTTTACTTCAAAATCCCAACTCAACGACTCCGGAATACGTCAAAGATACACTTGGAGCTTTAGGTATAATCTTAGGGGGTGGTTATGCCCTTAGTAAAGGGCTAAAAGACAGCCAAACAAGAAGATATTGCAAAAAGTATTTGACAAACCTCGAAAGGCTAAGATAATTTCATTTCACAATAAATAACCGTGTCCGCCCGTCCTAACCCTGTCCACCCCCAAACCGGACGGACAAAACATATCCCCCCATCCTGGCGCGAGTATGACGCGCAAAGGCCAAAAGCGCAACGGCTACTCGTGCCCCGCTGACAGGTAACAAACTGTGCTGTTTTGTCATATAATTCAACCGATGGTTTAAAAGCACACTTATTAGTCCTGCGATTCAAAACCGCTGCAGTGCGGCGTGATGCATGGCGGCTACCTATCAGCGGGGCACGAGTCGCCTTTACGCTTTGCCCAGCGCGACAGACTCGCGCCAGCATTGCGTAAATGCGAGTTACCCGCCCCGCTGACAGGTAACAAACTGTGCTGTTTTGTCATATAATACAACCGATAGTTTAAAAGCACACTTATTAGTCCTGCGATTCAAAACCGCGGCATGGCGGCGTGATGCATGG
>Ga0316224_1000773_pt1 | contig 41003 bp, 37 predicted proteins | sample TBH18013metaG_FD_206254 | JGI IMG/M metagenome (GOLD analysis project Ga0316224, IMG submission 206254) | Freshwater microbial communities from Trout Bog Lake, Wisconsin, USA - TBH18013 | ecosystem: Environmental > Aquatic > Freshwater > Lake > Hypolimnion/Profundal zone | place: USA: Wisconsin... | reverse complement strand
TCGATTCCGGCAATGATTACCGCAAGCGTGCACTGGAACAGGTCGATGCGTACCTGACACCGTTAAGCGCGGCCACCGATGCCGCCCTGCGTGCTGCCTACAGCAGGATCGCCGGGGTCGCTGATGAAGACCCTCGAGTGCATATTGAATCGCGCGAAATCCGTGCACTGCGTCGCGCCGGCAGCATCATCTGGTTTGATTTTGCCACCCTGTGCGGCGGACCGCGTTCGCAAAACGATTATCTGGAAATTGCCAGCCAGTTCCATACCGTGATATTGTCTGGCATTCCGCAGATGTCGGCTTCCATGTCCTCCGAGGCGCGCCGGTTTACCTGGCTCATTGATGTGTTTTATGACCACAAGATCAAACTCATCATGTCAGCCCAGGTAGACGCGACCGAGTTGTACACGCAAGGCGTATTAGCCAATGAATTTCACCGTACCGTTTCGCGCATTATAGAAATGCAGTCACGCGAATATATGGACAGCCAAACGAGAGCAAGCAGCGATGACCTGGTTTAATCTGATTAAAACTTTTGCCGTAACCGTGCTGGTTGCCTTATGCAGCGCCTGCGCAACGTCGCCGGCGGAAGTCAATACCGATGTCGTGATCAATTTCCCGAAAACCGACACCGTCACCAGTGTGGAGCAGGCCGATACGGTGCTCGAAGCGGTGTCGCTGTCCAAAGCGCAAATCGACTGGCGTTATAAACAGAAAGAGCAGATCTGTTATACCCGTTTTTTCGTGAACCACTGCCTGCTCTCTGCCAAGAATGAAAAGCGCGTCGATCTGGCACAGGTCAAGAAGATGGAAGTGGAGGCGAATCGTTTCAAACGCAAGGACAATGTTGAGCAGATGGACCGGGCACTGGCTGAAAAAAATCTGGCCAATCCGCTGCCGGATCCGGATAAAAGTCCTGAATCTGATGCTGTACCTGCACCGGATACGCCGCCGGATTCCCGCCTGAATCCGAAGCAATGACGGGCCTGGCCGGATTGATTTCATGCCCCACCCCATACCCAAATCCCCACTCGACCTGTTTTGGTCGTTCACCCTGATTGCACTGCAGGGTTTCGGTGGCGTGGTGGCCATCGTGCAGCGTGAACTGGTGGATAAAAAGCAGTGGCTGACCCAGGAAGAATTCATCGAAGAATGGGCGGTGGCACAACTGCTGCCCGGACCGAATGTGGTGAATCTGTCGTTGATACTGGGTGAGCGTTATTTCGGGGTGCGCGGCGCTCTGGCGTCACTGGCCGGCATGCTGTTGTTTCCAGCAGTGATTGCCTTGCTGTTAGCCGTGTTTTACGGTATTTACGCCAGCCATCCGGGTGTGGCCGGCGCCATACGTGGCATGAGTGCCGTTGCGGCCGGACTGATTCTGGCTACCGGACTGAAAATGCTGGCCGGACTGCAATCCAATGCGCTGGGTAAAACGCTGTGTGCCGTCATTGGCGCAGCGTGTTTTGTCAGTATTGCGCTGCTGCGCTGGCCGCTGCTTCCTGTGCTGCTGGTGCTGGGAACACTGTCCGGCGGGATGGTTTATTACCGACTGAAGGCATCCTGATGAGCGGCGCGCTGCACATCACGCTGGACTGGTCAGACTGGATTGCCCTGTTCCAGCATTTTTTCACCATGTCCATGCTGTCGGTTGGCGGCGCCGTGTCGACGCTGCCCGAAATGCACCGGTTTCTGGTCGATCAGCATCACTGGCTGTCGGAAGCGCAGTTCAACGCCTCGGTCGCGATTGGACAGGCTTCCCCCGGACCGAACATCCTGTTTATCGTTCTGCTGGGCTGGAATATCGGGATCAATACCGGCAGCATCGTTGCGGCGTTGGGCGCGGTCATCACCGTCATGTCGGGAATCCTTATCCCAAGTACAACGATTGCTTTATTTGCCTCGAAATGGCTGACCATCAACAACCACCTGCGCGGCGTACGCGCCTTCAAGCTGGGCATGGCGCCGGTGGTCGTGGCGCTGCTGATTTCAACCGGCTGGATACTGGCCGGCATTCATCCCCAGGGCGAATGGCATCTGTGGGTGCTCACGCTACTGAGTGCGCTGCTGATCTGGCGCACCCGAATCCACATGCTGTGGCTGCTGGGCGCCGGCGCGTTGCTGGGATGGTTCGGAATTATTTAATGCTGCAGGCTGGGATGCAATCCCGGCTTCAACGGTTACAATGCTGGGATTGCTTCCCGGCCTACAAAAACTAACCTATTCATGTATAAACTTCGTCGTTTATTCGACCAGCCTGGGTGGCTGAGTTTCGCAGTACTGATCGCTCTGCACTATGCATCGATACAGCTGAGTTTTTTTTGCGGCAAAACTCCGGAAAACGAAGTCATCATCTGGCTGCCGAACGCCGTGTTGCTCATTGCGATGCTGCGCATGAAATTGCCACTGGGTCTGCTGTTCGGACTGATCACCTTTGTCTCCAATTCGGTGGCCAATTTGCCCACCGCATCGCTCGGCGAAGCGGTGCTGCTGAGCGCAGTGAATCTGGCCGAAATCGGTATCACCCTCCTGATCATGAAACTGACCGACTGCTCACCGAGTCTGTCGAGGTTAAAAGATTTTTCCAATTTTTTCGTCGCCGGACCAATGATAGGCTGCTTTGTCAGCGGCCTGCTCGGCGCGGCCGTGATTACTGCGTACGGTACGACCACGCCGTACCTGACACTGATGCGGGTCTGGTGGTTCGATGACGGCCTGGGGCTGCTGATCTTCGCACCGATTCTGATGCTGGCCACGGATGTCTATGATAAAAATCCCAAATGGCGTCTGATCGATATGGCCATGTTACTGATCATCCTCACGATCATCGTGTCGATGTATCTTACCCTCCAGTCCGGGCAGGGATCCAACCCGCTGTCGCCAACGTTGCTCATCCCGTTTGCGCTGTTGCTGGCGTTGCGTTTTGAGATGCTGTGGGTGTCTATCGGCGTAGCCCTCATTGCGCTGGTGTTATCCAGAATGGTGGCACTGGGTCTGAATCCGTTTGCCGATACGGACATGCATCATTTGATTATTCATACTCAGGAATTCATTCTGACCATTTCAATCATCTGCCTGGGCAGTTCCATATTCAGACGACAGCTGCTGACCCATGAACGCAGTCTGGAACAGAAGGTACAGGAACGCACAGCCGAACTGGCTGACAATCTGGTGCAGCTTCAAAGCATGCAGGCTGAACTGGTGCTGTCGGCCAAACTGGCTTCGCTGGGTTCACTGGTGGCCGGGGTGGCGCATGAGCTCAACACCCCCATCGGTATTGTTGTCATGGCCGCTTCAACGCTGCGCCAGCATGTCACAGAGCTGCTTGACCTGGCCAGGCAGCAGAAACTGAGGCGCTCCGAGCTGGAACAATTTACCGGCTACCTGGTTGAAGAAAGCCTTTTGATCGAGCGCAATATCAATCGCGCAGCGGATCTGGTGGATGCCTTTAAAAAGATTGCGGTTGGTCAGACCGGAGAAAAACGCAAGAGCTTTGACCTGCTGCAGGATGTGACGGAAAGTCTGATGCCGCTGCTGCCCCTGATTAATCAGAGAGGGTATGACCTGCATGTGGATATACCCGGATCGATACAGATGGACAGTTATCCCGGTCAGCTCGAGCAGGTGATTGCGGCCCTGACCAACAATGCGCTGTTACATGCGTTTGCAGGACGGGAACATGGCCGGATTTTGATCCGGGCGCGTCAGGAGAAAAATCAGGTGCGGCTGGAGTTCACCGATGACGGTGCCGGTATGGATGACCGGGTTGCAGCGCGGATTTTCGATCCGTTTTTTACGACCCGCATGGGTACCGGCAGCGGCGGGCTGGGGCTGTATATTGTCAATAATATTGTGACCGGTATTCTGGGCGGGACGATCAGTTTTACAACGGAGCCCCTGCAGGGAGCCCATTTTGTGCTTGTGCTGCCGTTGTGTGCGCCGCAGAATTGACGTACTTTTTCCTCAGTTTATCCCGTTGGCACGTTTCAGATCATCCGGCCGCCCGACATCGATCCAGTCTTCATCGGAAAAATAGGTGGCAATATTCTTTTTCTGCTCCAGCAGTGTTGAAAACAGATCGGTAATCATAAAAAACTGGTTCCTGGGCACCAGACGGATTGCTTCCGGGTTGATGACATACAGACCCAGATTGATCAGAATATCGAGCGCAGGTTTTTCTTCCAGCTTTTCCAGCAGGCCATTTTTCTGATGTACCACGCCATAGGGCACCTCATGCTGGTAATGTCCGACTGACATCGTCGCGTCCGCGCTGACATCATCATGCTTGTTGAGCAGGCCGGTGATATTGATGCGCGTGATCTGGTCACCGTTGAGAACAATGATCGGATGCTGCAAATCGGTCGGCAGCAGGCTCAAGGCACCACCCGTGCCAAGTTCAGTGGTTTCCCTCAGGTAGGTGATCTGGCAGCCAAACGCACTGCCGTCACCAAAATGTTCTTCGATCATGTGCGCCAGATAATTAACCGAAATATAAATCTGCCGTATGCCATTGCCAACCAGGTTCAAAACAATACGCTCCAGGATCGGTCTGCCAGCCACTTTGACCATGGGCTTGGGGCAGTTTTCAGTGTAGGGACGCAGACGCGTTCCTTTGCCACCGGCCATGATCACCGCCACGTTCGGGCGCAGCGGCGTGCCGATGATTTCTTCCAGAAAATGGATGCCGATCAGGTGTCGGGTTGCGTCGATGGCCGGCACATGGCGGATGCGCAGCGCTTTCATCAGGTCCAGCACGGCGGTGCGGTCTGTTTTGGGCGGCACGGAAATAAAGTTGGTCGTCATCACCTGAGCTGCCGGAGTCGTCATAACCAATCCGCCCAGAAGACCACGCCGGATGTCGCCATCGGTAATGACACCGATAATGATCTCGCTGCCATTTTTGATCAACACCACTTCGCGGCAGTTTTTTTCAATGGCCAGCATGGCGTCGCCGATACTGGCGGTATCAGGTATGACAAATTGTTCGAGTTCGTCCTTGATCATGAGATTATTTCTTTCAACAACATAAAACTTTCAGCATAGTCGCAGCCTGCGGTGGCACCCCTTAAGGTTGCCAGTGCCGTCACATTTCTGATGCTGCGCGGGAATGGGTGAGCGCCCATTTCACCCTGGTACAAATCCAGTATCGCGCATTTTTGTGCGAAGAACGCCGAGACATCGTTAAATACATTCGGTACAAAGGCGTCTTCCCTGGTGGCCGGTGCAAATTCTGTTTCACTCAAAGTTTCCATCATCAGTATTTTTTTGATGAATGGGTAGCGAAAAGATTTAGTGCAGCTGAAGGCTGCGTCAAAAATTTTTCGGTGGTCACTGTGCACGTCGCTTTTGAAGGGCAAATAAATTGTATGCGGTTTTACTTCATTGAAAACTGCTGAAATCTGATCAATCAGTAGATGGGACAGGGTGGCATCGACCCGGGTCGGCGCCAGACCCAGCTGAAAGACTTTTTTAAACTGAAACTGCGCGCCTACCTGACTGATGACCTTATCGCGCGCCAGGATTTTTTCCTGACTGAAGCCATGCAGTTCGGACATGGCGGTGCAAATCAGCCAGTAAATATCTTGATTTTCTGACCGGTGTTTGAGCAAGGTTGCACCGCAGCCCAGGGTTTCATCGTCCGGGTGCACAGCAATGACAAGAACGTTTCCCATTTAAATCATCTCCAGTGGATCATCCGTTTTTTTGAGTAAGGCACGAAAATCAGTTGCCTTGATAAACTCGACAACTTTTTTGCAGCTATGCCCGTCACCATACGGATTTTTAATTTCCGTCATGGTTTTTTGGAATTCGGGTGTCATGACCGAATTGATTGCTGTTTCAATTTCTGCTGCGGAATTGCCACAAAAAACCACATTGCCTGCGCAAAAGCGGCCTTGTTGGCGCAGGCCGACATTCACAACGGCCAATGGCAGTGATGCGGCCTCCAGTATGCCGGAGGAAGAATTGCCGATCAAAAACCTGGCCTGTTTATATAAGGACAGAAAGGTTTCGCGCTCCAGATTGGTATAAAACCAGAACTGCGGGTCTTGCTCATGCTGGTGAATTTTTTCAATAATGAACTGATTGCCGGGGTCACTGTTGGGGTAGCTGATGATGGCCGGTATCCCCATTTTTTTCAGTGTTAACAGCAGAGTTTCAAAAACAGTGCCAGCTTGATCAGTACGGTGGTTTTCTTCGATCGGATGATAAATCACCATGGCATAGCCTTCCAGCTTTTTTTCTGGAGGGAAAACGTCTGATGGCGTAATCGCCACCGTGTCGTTGTGCCGGACAAATTTGTCGAGCGCGATACTGCCGGCAACCAGGATCCGTTCAACAGGTTCGCCCATTTTTATCAGGCGTTGCCGATGCTGCTCAATTGAAACCACATGAAATGTGGAGAGCTTGGAACTGGCGTGCCTGATCAGGGTATCAACGTGACCGTCTTTTTCGTGGTCACCACCAAAAAAATGGATGGTGGGGATTTGCAGAAAAGCGCCCAGCATGGCGCCAATCAAGACATCCTCGCGATCCCCGGCGTAAATGATCATGTCGGGTTGCCAGATCGAGACGGCATCGATGGCGTTTTGCAGCAGGATGCTTGCCGTTTTGAGGCGGGCTTTTTGCGTGTCGGAGTGGATCAGGCTTTCGATCTCAATCAATATCCTGAAACCATCTTTTTTAATCAGATCGACGGTATGTCCAAACGTGGCGCATAAATGGGCGCCTGACACCAGGAACTGCAGGTCAATTTCAGACTCTGCATGAAGCAACTGGTAAACGCCACTCATCAAATCGTAATCAGAGCGGATCGAAGTTAAAGCCAGAATCTTTTTCATTGTGCCATTACCGTATTGTGCAAGGATTTCATGACTTCCCTTGAATTTTCGATCCCGATATTAAACAGCATATCAAGGCACGATAAGCCGGGAATAAATTCAGCGCTGTTTTTTTGCAGATAAACAGGATGGGTGAAACGGGCATACTCCAGTTGAATGCCGCTGGCTGCAAAAATGTCGTCGTCCTGATACGCTCTGGCACCGCTGCCTGACAAATAATGTCTGGCTCCAGATGCTTTCAGTAAATTCAGTACCAGCTGATCTTTCTTTAATTCATGGTCATAGGGTAACTGGCTTTGCAGGATGGTACCAGTGTCAATGGCGAGCAGATCCATGCAAATCGTCATCGATGTGATAATGGCTTCGGCCAGATATTTGAATTTACCTGAAAACAGCGACTCCAGTTCCGGGAAAACCTGATCAAAATAAGGATGCTTTTTATAGTTATTGACTAAAAAATTTTTATGACTGACGCCCCATAAAGGATCGGCAATCTGAATGTCCCGAAATGCAATGCGCTGATAATTGTGTTTTACAAAAGGGATAGTCAGATATTTTATTTTTCCGTCATTGGTCAAAAACTGATTGCGATGCTGGTAGGCGCTGTCAGACAGCTGTACCTGGTCGAGGATAATTAAAGTATCACTGTCAGCGATTTTGGACAGCAGGCCCAGCCAGGGGAGATAGCAGGGCTGATGGATGGAATGAATCATTTTTTTACGGCATTCCTGTCGTGTTTGGAAATCATAAGGGCTCATCCGGCGCATAATTTTTTTGCGCAGTCGTGCCGATAATTTCATCCCAGCGCATCGGGTTCATGCCGTTGCCAGGACGTTTGACGGTCAAATTTGTGTCTGTAAAAACATCGCCGGCGCTGATCTGTACCTCGGCCACGATGCTTTTTCTGGAAATGGCGATATTTTTTGATTCACTCGGGCTGGCTTTTTTAATGCCATCACCAAGGGCGATGCTGATATTGCGGATGGCGCGCACCATGGCAACGAGCTCATCGGGTTCCAGGCTGGCTTGGTGGTCGGGGCCTTCCATATTGCGATCCAGGGTAAAGTGCTTTTCTATCACTTCTGCACCGAGTGCCACGGCTGCCGTTGCCACTTCAATACCGGGGGTATGATCTGAATAGCCGACCCTGACGGCAAACGCGTCACGCATCGTGGTCATGGCGCGCAGATTGACTTCATCGAGCGGGCAGGGGTATTCGGTGGTGGCATGCAGAACGGTGATGTTGTGCCTGGACAGTCCCTGCGCGCTCAGTTGATTCAAGGCTGCTTCGACTTCGCCCAGATTCGCCATGCCAGTCGACAGGATGACTTCTTTGGCCAGTCCGGCGACCTTGCGCAGGTAGGGAAGGTTGGTGATTTCGCCGCTGGGAATTTTAAATGTGGTCATGCCCAATCCGTGCAGCAAATCAATGCTGCCAAGATCAAATGGTGTTGACAGGAATTGAATTTTTTTCTCGCTGCAATAGCGAATAATTTCGTGATGCGCTGCTTCATCCAGTTCCAGTTTCTTCAGCATGTCAAATTGTGATTCGTGCTGTGAGCCGGACTGTTTCTGGTATTGCGCTTTCTCGGCGCTTTTGCTGACCAGTTTTTCAGCTTTGAAAGTTTGAAACTTGACCGCATCGGCACCGGACAGCACTGCTGCATCGACCAGCTTTTTTGCCAGCTCAAGCGAACCGTTGTGGTTGACCCCTGCCTCGGCAATGATGAACACCTTAGTCATTTTTTAATCCCGTAAAAATAGAGCCGGCCTTGATAAAATCGTTTTTGATGGAAACGGCCATTTCTTTGCTGACCGCGTTGCTGCCAAAAAAAGTTCCACGATGGATGTGCGTGCCGCCATTGATGACCGCTGCAGTGGAAATGTGGCAAAAATCGTCAATGATTGCGTCGTGTTCGATGAGTGCCTTGCTGTTGATAATGCAGTGGCTGCCAACAATCGCACGCGCATTGACCAGTGCATCATGCATGACTATGGTGCCGGCATGGATCGTCGCATGCCTTGACACATAGGCGCGCGGTGAAATCAGGGTCGGAATCTGGTAATTGTGGGTCAGTATGAGTTCCGTCAAGCGCATGCGCAAGGACACGTCCCGGAGCTGCCCCAGTGTGACAAACGCATGGCTGATCTGGTTTCTCAGCGCGCCTAACAGGCTGTCGTTGCCCAGTACCGGATACCCGCAGACCTGCCTGAGTTGTGGATTGCTGTCGATAATGCCGGCAATGCGAAACTGACCGGCAGCTTCGATCACATCGATGCAGGCAGCACAGTGGCCACCGCCACCGATCAAAATCAGTTCGGGCGCAGCAGAACTGTTCATGGCAACCTCGCGCTGCTGGGTATGTTGACCACCTGCTGCTCCAGTTTTCTTGCCATGCTCAAATCATCGGACTGACAGTGACTGTACATGGGGAGTTCGGACAACAACCGCCAGACCGGGCGGGTCATGATGTGGCTTTGATGGGTGGCAGCCAGAAATGCCTCGCGTTCATCCCGGTCTTTGAGCACGACCGCATTGAGCCAGTAATTGGCTCTGGTGCCGGGCATCTCGGTCATCAGGCGTATGTCTGAACCATTCAGAAATGCGGCATAAGCCAATGCCACTTCACGTTTGCTGTCCAGCAGATGCGGCAGCATTTCCATCTGGGCGCATCCCAGTGCGGCATTCAGATTCGGCAGGCGGTAGTTATAACCGATTTCATCGTGCACAAATTCATACGGATGCCCCAGCTTGGCGGTGGTGGTCAAATGTTTGGCGCGTCGTGCCAGTTCCGGATCACTGGTCAATATCATGCCACCACCGCCGGTGGTAATGGTTTTGTTGCCATTAAAACTGAGCGTGCCCAACTGACCGAACGTGCCGGTATGACGTCCGTGGTAAAAGCTGCCCAGACTTTCGGCAGCGTCTTCCACCATCGGTATGCCGTAACGTGCGCAGATTTCCAGCAGCTCCTCCAGATGGCAGGGCAGACCGAAGGTGTGCATTGGGACGACCGCAGCGATGCGTTTGCCGGTGCTTTTGTTGATACAGCCGGCACTGTCGTGCCGGGTATGGGTGGATAAAAACTGTTCCAGCCGTTTTGGATCGAGCGCCAGCGTGTCAGGATGTACATCGATAAATACCGGTTGCGCTCCAGCATAATGAATGGCGTTGCAGGTAGCAATGAAGGACAGCGGTTGCGTGATGACTTCGTCGCCAGCCTGCACGCCAGCCAGTTGCAGTGCCACCTGCAGTGCTGCCGTACCGTTGACTGTGGCAATGGCATAAGCGCTGCCGGTAAATTCGGCCACCATGTCCTCGAAGCGGTTGACATAGGTTCCAACACTGGAAACAAAGGTGGAATCGATGCAGTCCAGCAGGTATTTTTTTTCGTTGCCGCCAAACCGCGGTTCCTGCAGCGCGATGCGGTCCTGGTCCGGGTACAGGCTCTTGATAAACTGGATCAGGTCGGCGTGGGGTGTCATGATGCAATCACAGATTATAAATATCAGGTTTATAGGCCGACAGATTTGCCGGATCGCCAAACCAGTTCACGGTTTCCTGCAAACCGCGCCGCAGGCCTTCCAGTGAGCCATACGATGGCGACCAGCCTAACAGTTGCAGCGCTTTGGTGTTGCTGGCCCACAGCCGTTCGACTTCACTTTTTTCGGGGCGAATGCGTTGTTCGTCGCTGACCAGTTCGATGTCGACCCCCATGATATCGGCGATAGTCTGTGCTGTTGCGCCGATCGATATTTCAAAATTACTGCCCAGGTTGATCACTGCGCCGATGCTGTGCTCTGAATTCAGGGCTGCAATAAAGCCGCGCACCGTATCGCTGACAAAATTGAAATCGCGGGTCGGCGTCACGGCGCCCAGTTGAATCTGGCGCCGGCCGCTGGCAATCTGGGTGATGATGGTGGGTATGACGGCGCGTGCCGACTGGCGCGGTCCATACGTATTAAAAGGTCGAATGATGCCCACGGGGGTGCCGAACGATCGGTAAAACGACATCGCAAGCTGGTCGGCACCGATCTTGCTGGCAGAGTAGGGTGACTGGCCTTCGAGCGGGTGCTGTTCGGTGATCGGCACAAATTGCGCCGTGCCATACACTTCACTGGTGGACGTGTGTATCACTTTGCCCACCCCTGAATCACGCGCTGCCTGGACTACGTTCAGGGTGCCCTTGATATTCGTGTCAACATAGGTGTCAGGTGAATGGTAGGAATACGGAATGGCGATCAATGCAGCCAGATGCAATACCGCATCACATCCTTTCATTGCAGTGCGCACGCCATTCGGGTCGCGAATATCACCGGCAAACACCTCAAATTTTCCTTTGACATCAGCCTGGCAACGGTCCAGCCAGCCCCAGGAGTTAAACGAGTTATATAAAACCATGGCACGCACATCGTGTCCGGCACGTACCAGCGCTTCGGTCAAGTGGGAGCCGATGAAGCCATCCGCACCGGTAACTAGAATTTTTGTCACGTTGATTCCGATAAGAGTAATTCGGCCAAGTTCCAGTCCAGCGCTGTATCAATATCGATGGATCGCTCGGCAGGCATGGTAAAACCAATGGTTTCTTTATGGATGAATGTCCGAGTCTGGCGCAACCAGCTGCATTTTGCAAAGTACAGCGCGCCATTCAAGGCGTAAACAGGCGGCAGATTCTGACGCCGTGTTATGTCGTCATTGTCAAGGAGCTTGGTCAGACGGTACTCATTTTCCATGCGAAACATCCAATAGGGCGAATTGGCCGGTTCGCACACCGACACGGCACAACTTGCATTTTGGGCCACAGCGAATTCCATGAATGAATTGATGTCAGCACTGGTTCGCAGTGGTGACGTTGGCTGCAGTATTAAAACGGCATCGAAATCAGGCAACTGATCCAGCGCGTGCAGGATCGGATCCATGCCCGGGCTGTCATCCTGCGCCAGTTCCTTCGGTCGCATAAAGGGTACCTGCGCGCCCCATGTCCGGCTTAGCTGCGCAATTTCCTCATCTTCGGTTGTGACGACGACACTGTGAATACAGGGGCAGGCCAGAGCGGCCTGAATGCTCCAGGCGATCAGCGGCTTGCCAGCAAGCCGGCGAATATTTTTACGCGGAATACCTTTTGAACCTCCCCGGGCCGGGATGAGTGCGAGCGTTTTCAAAAGGTCTATCCTTTCTCTGAATTGTTCTCTGGTTGAACCAGTTGAATCACAACCTTGCAGGCACTGGTTTGAATGACAGGCAGCGCAAAGTGTATCAATAATTTGACAGCCCCATCATCCTAAAAGAGAGTTAATTTCATATCAGTTTATCGAATTCAGGTCGTGTTTCAACTAATTGAATGGTAGATAGGCGTCTGTTCAGGGATTAAAAGTCAGGTTGACAATTTAAAATCGGCATACTCTTGGAATAAAAAACGCAGTCAAAATCGGGAAGATGACAGAATGAACATGACAGGCCGAGTCGACCCCACGCCGTACCTGCTCGTTGCCGAACGGTTGCATCTGCAGGGGGAAAACAAGGAAGCGATTGAATTCCAGCGCAAAGCCATTGAGCTTGGCGCCGCTGGCGCTGCGGCCTGCCTGAATCTGGGCGTCATGCAGATTGCGGCCGGATTCGTCGATGAAGGCATAGAAAGCTATGGCAAGGCATTGTTGCTGGAACCGGATTTCCAGCAGGCGCTGTTCAATCTGGGTGTCGTGCTGCGACAGCAGGGCGATCATCTGACTGCAATATACTGCTTCAGGCGTGTGATCGAACTTGACCCGGCCTGCCTGAATGCGTACGACAGCCTGTGCGATTGCCTGATCGCCCTGAAAAATTATGCCGCGGTGGCACAGACTGCATTGCAATCGATCAATCTGGACAACGGTCATGCCAACGGCTACTACCATCTTGGCATAGCCTGTCTTGAACAGAATAATCTGGACGGAGCTCGTACCTTTCTGGAACGCGCCGCAGCGCTCAATGCCGATAACAACAATATCCAGAATACGCTTGGGTTGGCCTGTCTGGCCGGTGGGGAGCTGCAACGCGGTTGGGATTTGTATGAAAGGCGCTGGTACAAGGAAAGCATGCCGATGCTGCTGCGCCGTTTCGATTGGCCATGGTGGGGCGGCGAAACGGGAAAAGTGATTTTTGTATGGCGCGAGCAGGGAATCGCAGATCAGATTATGTTTTCCAGCATGCTCGAAGAGCTGGCGGCGCGGTCACAAAAAGTGATTTTCGCGTGCTCAAAAAAACTTATCAGGCTGATGCAGCGTTCCTTGCCAGGAATACAGGTGCTGGATCTGGACGACACACTGGCCATGGATGCCGTCAAAGGCATCATCGAGGTACAGTGTGCGCTGGGTTCACTGGCGCGCTGGTTGCGACCCGAGGTCGCCAGCTTCCCCAAAGCGGATCATTTTCTGACGCCGAATCCAGTGCGCGTCGCATACTGGAAAAATCGTCTGTCCAGCCTGGGGCCGGAACGCAATGTCGGGATCTGCTGGCGCAGCGGGGATATGAGCGGTGACAGGCATTGGTACTGCACCCGGATCGAGCAGTGGCAAACCATTTTTTCGGTGCCGGGTGTGCGCTTTATCAATTTGCAGTATGACGAATGCAGCGCCGAACTGGAATCGGCCAGGCATCACTGCGGCGTTACCGTGCATGCCTTTCCTGAAGTGGATCTGTTTGATGACCTCGATGAAACCGCTGCGCTGACCAGGGCGCTGGATTTGGTGATTACGGCACCGACGACTGCCGGCATTCTCGCTGCGGCTCTGGGTGTGCCGGTGTGGATGATGATCAGTGGATTTGAATGGCAGCATCTGGGTACGGCAGAGAATTGCTGGTACAGCAGTCTGGTATCAATACACCGACAATGGGATCAGCCATGGGAAACCATATTGGATCAGACCGCACAGCGATTGGCAGACCTTAATTAAAGACAGTAAGTTTTAATTTTGCAAACATTCATGATGAAAGAGAAAAATTTGCGATGACTGATTCTCAAAACCCTTACACAAATTTGCCTGATTCAGCATTCTGGAAAACTGCGGTGGCCTCTCACGAATCGATGGACATCGATTTATCATGGAAACCGGCCTTTCCTGTCACCCGGCAGAGCAAAATACTGACTGTTGGTTCCTGTTTCGCCCAGCACATCAGCACATCCCTGAAAAAAAATGGTTTTAACTGGCTGGATTCCGAACCGGCTCCAAAAGACCTGCCGGTCAATGAACATGCGGTCAATCACTACGGTGTGTTTTCATTCAGAACCGGGAACATTTACACGGCCGCACTTCTGAGACAATGGGTCAGCTGGGCTTGTGGCGCGGATCAGAACAGCGACTATGTCGAGGAAAATCAGCGCTTTTTTGATCCGTTTCGCCCGTCACTCAATGAACATGGATTTGCCACTGCCCAAGCAATGCTGGCTGCCCGACAGCAGACGTGTGACAGTATATTCAAGAGTATCAAACAAGCTGACATATTCATTTTTACATTGGGATTGACTGAAGCCTGGCTGAACAAAAATGGACTTGTCTATCCAATGTGCCCTGGCACGTTGAGAGGAACTTTTTCACAGGCTGATCATTTTTTTCATAACTATGATCATTCGGAAATTGTCCAGGACCTGAATTATGTCTTTGATGAACTGCGTAAAATCAATCCGGAACTAAAATTTTTGCTCACAGTCAGCCCGGTTCCCTTAACGGCCACCGCTGCCGGTGAGCATGTCCTGACCGCGACCACCTATTCCAAATCGGTGTTAAGGTCAGCTGCCGGCTGGCTGAGCAAGAACCGGCCTGATACCGACTACTTTCCTTCCTACGAAATAATTTCAGCCCCGGTGTTCAAAGGTCAATTTTTTGAACGCAATCAGCGATCTGTAACGGAGCAGGGTGTTGCTTTTGTCATGCATCAATTTTTAAAAGGCATCGGTATTGAAGCGGCACTGCCCGAGTTCGCGCTGGCCGCCGCTTCCGATTTGGCGCAATTGTCGTCTTCAACAACATCAGGCAGCGCACGGGCGGAGAATGAAATGTGCGATGAAATAATTCTTGAAAGCTGGATCAATAAAACACCTGGACACACAGATGAGCCGCCTGGTCTGATATTAATCGGCGATTCACATATGGGCATGGTCGGAACTATTCTGGAGGAGAAAGGATTTCCGTATGCCGGGGGCGCGACCATGAATGCGTCTGACTGGCAGGCAATGCGGTTTGATTTGAGCCCTGATCTTCTGTTTGTTCCGCGCAATGATGAACAGAAAAAACGCTGGAAAGCGACCTATCAGTCCAGTTTTGCCCGTCATGCCAAAAATGCCACCACCGGGTTGATTATCACCAATGTCGGACAGCAACGAAACGAGGTTTATTTCAGGGGTTTTCTGGCCGAGTGCGTTCCTAACATTTACGGACCCACTTTCAATGGAACCGTAAAATTGGATGATCTGTATGCTTATTTAATGCAGGCACGAAAAATACATATTGGTTTGATTTGCAGGATGCTGGCAATGGGGCATACAGTGCTGGCGATTACAGACCCACCCCTTGAATATGAAAAAGACACGCCCGGCTGTTCCACCGTAGATGCCTTTTTAACTGATTTTTATAAATCTATCGGGTGCTTGACCTTTAATGCCAGAGAGTGGCTTGCCAAATCCGGGTCAGTTCCTGACCATTACAGATCGCCGGACGATGGATTACATGGAAGCATCGAGTACTATCGGGATCTGACCAATGAAATTTTCAGTCGATTTTCAAAAAACATAAAAAGCCAGACAGTCAGTTAGCCACCCAACAATGAAAAAAAACAAACACACTGGCAGGACCATGCCTTCCGGAAAATCCATACCAATTCAATCTGGTGGGGGAGGGCTCGCAGATTTCATGGAACGCGCCACTGCCAGCCTGCAACAGGGAAATCTGGACGATGCAAAGAGCAACTATCAGCGTATTTTGAAGAAAAATCCCTTGCATGCCGAAGCACTGCACCATCTCGGCATCATTGCATTCATGCAAAAAAATTATGAAAAGGCCGAAGAGTTGATGAAGAAATCAATTCAGGTCAGCCCGTCAAGAGCACTTTATCTGAGTAATTTGGGCGCCGTTCTGAAAGATCAGGAAAAACTGGTCGAAGCCGAGGCGTACCTGCATAAAGCGCTGGCAATTAAACCCGATTACTTTGATGCATTGCTGAATTTGAGTTCGGTGCTGGTTGGTTTGAAAAAAACTTCCGAGGCGATTGTTTACTGTCAAAAGCTGCTTGAAATGAAACCGGATTGTGTCGAGGTGCTGTGCAATCTGGCTGCGGCCTGCCGCATGCAGGAAGATTCGGTATCGGCAATCAAATTGTATCAGCGCGCCATTGCTGCCGACCCTGCCTGTCTGGTCGGGTATACCGAGTTGTCGATCCTGTTCGGCACTCTGAAGATGTTTGACCTGGCTTCAGTGAATTGTCTCAAAGCGATAAATTTGGAGCCGACCAATCTGGAGCACTTTTTTCGACTGGCACTGGCATGCAGAGAGCTGGGTAATCTGCAAGCCAGTCTGCAATTTTTAAGGCACGCTGAAGGCATGGCCCCGGATAATTTCAATATCAAATTTTCCATCGGCCATGTGCTGCTCGCTTTGGGTGATATGCCACAGGGTTGGGCCTACTTTGAGGCGCGCTGGTATAAGGAAACCGAACCGGTATCCATGGTAACTTCGGCTTTTCCATGGTGGAACGGCGAGTCACTGAAAAATAAAATCATCATGGTTTGGGGCGAGCAGGGCGTTGGCGATCAAATGATGTTTGCCAGCATGTATGAAGAGCTCATTGCCATGGCCCGGCAATGTGTATTTGTCTGCACCAAAAAACTGATCCCTTTGTTTCAGCGCTCTTTTCCGCAGGCGCTGGTGATTAATTCAACCAGTGAACTGGTTATCCTGGACAGCAATGAATACGTGCAGTCGGCCGCCGGATCGCTCGGACGTTTTTTACGCCCTGATGTAGCCAGTTTCCCAAAGAAAGATCACTTTCTTGTTCCAAACCCGGAACGGGTTTTATATTGGAAACAGCGCCTGGCTGAATGCGGGCCGGAATTAAAAATAGGGATCAGCTGGCGCAGCGGCAACCTCATGGGCGATCGTGGTTTTTATGCGGCGTCAATCGAACAGTTGCAACCCATTTTTTCAGTACCCGGGGTTCGGTTTGTTACCCTGCAATACGATGACTGTTCGGCAGAACTGGCCAAGGTCAAAAACCTGTTTTCGGTCGATATTGTCCAGTTCCCCGAGGTGGATCTGTTTGATGATCTGGACGAATCCGCTGCCTTGATGAAGTCACTGGACCTGGTGATTTCAGTCGGTAACGCCTCAGCGATACTTGCTGCGGCCCTTGGCGTGCCGACCTGGATGATGGTTACCGGGTTTGAATGGCAAAAATTCGGAACGTCTGAAAATTGCTGGTATGCAACGCTGCGCTCCTTTGAAAAGCCCTGGGACCAGGATTGGGAATCGTATATAGAGCAGATTGCGCAGCAATTGAAATTAACGCTGACCGAAAGGCAAACTGCTGCCGTTTTGCACGCTACACCCGGTGAGGGGTTGGCACCGCTTCTGAGCCTGCCAGCGCGCAATGATCCCTGTTTCTGCGGCAGTGGCAAAAAATACAAACATTGTTGTATGGCGAAACGGGCTCTGGCATCTAAACAGGCGCAATCTGAACGCAACAACATTGCCGCTTTGATTGAAACAGCGAAACAGCACCACCAACGGGGCCAATTGTTACAGGCACAGGAACGGTATCAATCGATTTTGCAGATCCAGCCAGACCATGCCGACGCGCTGCATTTCCTGGGCGTGATTCGCTATCAAACCGGGCAGTTGGACGAAGCTGAAGCGCTGTTCAGGCGGGCGATTCATGCCAACCCGGCCGTGGCACTCTATTACTGCAATCTGGGATTTCTGTTAAGAGATAAAAAGCAGTATGGACAGGCCGAAGAAAGTCTGAAAAAAGCCATCGCACTGCAACCTGACTATGCCGATGCGTACTTCAAGCTGGGTGCGACACAAATTGATCTGGGCAAGTACCAGGACGGTGCCAACAGCAGCAGAAAAGCCATCGCACTGCAACCTGATCATGTTCCAGCCATTCATAATCTTGGCACGGCCCAGCGCCTGATGGATGATTTCGACAGTTCAATCAAAAGTTGTCAACGCGCCATTGCCCTGGAGCCCGGTTATGCCGCAGCGTACGCCAATCTGGCAGCGAACTACATTGCCACAAAAAAAATGGCTCTGGCTGCGTCTGCCTGTTGCAAGGCGCTGGCACTGGATGACAAGAACGCGGATGCGCACATGTATCTTGGCCTGGTGTTCCAGGAGCAGGGTGATCTGGAAAATAGTGTGAAATCGTATAAAAAAGCCGCTTTGCTGGCGCCTGATAACAGCAATACGGTGTTTAATTTAAGCCTGGTGTTGCTGGCAAGTGGCGATTTTGAGGATGGCTGGAAAGGGTATGCCGCGCGGTGGACCAGGGAAATCAATCCGGTTTTAGGACAATATTTTCCCTATCCGCACTGGCAGGGCGAAGTGCTGGACAATAAAACCATCCTGATCTGGGGCGAGCAGGGCATCGGCGATCAAATCATGTTTGCCAGTATGTACAGTGAACTGATTTCAAGCGCACAACTGTGCGTGTTTGCCTGTGCAAAAAAATTGCTGCCTTTATTCAGCCACTCTTTTCCGTTGGCCCGTGTCGTCAGTGTCGATGACGCCAACGCGCTGGGAGAATTGCATGACCGTATTGATGTGCAGGCATCGGCTGGCGCTCTCGGTCGTTGGTTGCGCCCCAATCTGGCCAGCTTCAGGTTCCGGGATGGCTTCCTGTTGCCTCATGCCGATCGAGTCAGCTATTGGAAAAGCCGTTTGGCCGATCTTGGACCGGCGCTGAACGTCGGCATCAGCTGGCGCAGTGCAAATATGAAGGGCGACCGGCCGTTTTACTGTACGCGGATTGATCAGTGGGGACCGATCTTGCAGGTTCCCGGTGTACGCTTCATTAATCTGCAATACGATGAATGCACTGTTGAACTGGAACAGGCGCGCGCGCTGTTCGATGTTTGCGTGCATGGGTTTGCCGAAGTGGATCTGTTCAATGATCTGGCCGAAGCCGCAGCGCTGAGCCAGGCACTCGATCTGGTCATCTCCGCGCCCAATGCCGCAGCGATTTTGGCTGCTGCCGTCGGTGTGCCCAGCTGGATGATGACCAGCGGCTTTGATTGGCAGCACATGGGCGAGCTGGACAACTGCTGGTGTTCCAAAGCGAAGACGTTTCATAAGTCCTGGGAACAGGACTGGGATGGGGTGGTGGACGACATCGCCGCTGCATTGCGGGAAAAAGTCGGTCAATAGGGTCAGGCATTTTTTTGTTGCGATTAACTTAACCTTGTGTTTTGCCGCGTCACCGGGGAGCCTCCAGGTTCCTTTTTTTTTGCGTTGATTTCGTCCCGAATTGCCTTGTCCCGTGCTCAAGGCAGGCAAATTAAGCAAAATAAATCAATTAATTTGACCCTAAAGTATTTTGAAAACCTGCCGATGAACGTAGTAGATCAAAAAACTTTAGCCCCCAAAAAAATAATTTAGTGCTCAATTTTTCCAGGACTCGACCGATACCAGTTGCAACGGCGGTCGAGTAGTCAAATTAAACTTAGACCAAAGTTTGAGGCTAGTCGCCATTTTTAATAACTTAGGTAAGGGGATTTATCATGTTAGACGCAATCAACACCAATACGATATCGTTGTCGACCCAAAACAATTTGACCAATTCACAAAATGCGTTGGCTACATCGATTCAACGCCTGTCTTCTGGTTTAAAAATCAACACCGCTGCAGATGATCCTGCGGGTCTGGCTATTGCAAGCCGGATGCAGTCACAAGTGAATGGCCTGAATCAGGCTACGCAAAATGCGCAAAACGGCGTATCCATGCTGCAAACCGCCGATGGTGGTCTGGCCAGTACCACTGCCTTGTTGCAAAGTATGCGTACTCTGGCTGTTGAAGCTGCCAACGGAACCAACTCTTCTACCGATCTTGCCTCCCTGCAAACTGAAATCACCCAGCTTCAGGCGCAAATTGGTGACGTTGCTAACAATACCCAATATAACGGTACTGCCTTGTTGGATGGCACCGCAACCAACACCCAGTTCCAGGTTGGTTCCAATGCCGGTCAGGTGATTAACGTCGGTATTCAGAGCGCTGCTGCCGGTGCGTTGGGCAGCAATCAATTGAATACCAATGCCGGTGTTACTTCCCCGGTTGCTGCTGCAACCGCTGGTGCGCTCGGTACTGGTGCAACTGCGATTTCAAACGGTATTTCTGCGCAGACTATGACCATTACCGGTAATTCACCCACTGCGACCATCGTTCAAACCACTGCAGGTGAAAGTGCACAGGCAATTGCAACGCAAATTAATACCAGCACAACGGGTGGCGCAAATCCAACCGGTGTCAGCGCATCTGCCAGCACCTCAGCCACACTGCAATTTGCAGCTACCGGTGTGCAAAGCATTACCATCGGTGGTGGCCTCGATGCCTCCGGCAACCCGGTAGCAGCGCAAGCGGTATCCGCATCCTATGTTGCCGGTAGCAGCGGTGCCTACACTGACATGGCAAATGCGATTAACAAGTATTCAACTACCACTGGTGTTACTGCCACGGTACTGGCAAATAATGGTGGTCTGACACTGTCCAACACAACCGGTGCGGACATCAATGTATCCAATCAAAGCACAACTCTGGCTGCGTCAGTCACCAGTAACGGTACCACTGTTACCCTGGCGGCCAATGGAACACCTGGTTCAGATACCAATGGTACAACTGTGGCAGGTTCAATACAGTTAAGCAGCGCATCCGGTTTTGCTATCAATGCGGCAGGTTCTACCGGTACGGATTTCTTCAGTCTGGGTAGTTCAGGCAGTACTTTGCAGACCGTGGCAACGATTGACGTCACTGCGGTGACCAACGGCATACCAACCGGGGCGAATCAGGCGTTGAAGATTATTGATGGCGCGATCCAGCAAATCAACACCAACCGCGCTCAGATTGGTGCCTATGAAAACCGCTTTACTGCTACAGTAGCCAATCTGCAAACGTCGACATTGAACATTACTACCGCGTTGAGTACCGTGGAGGATACCAACTTTGCATCAGAAACAGCCAATCTGTCCCGTGCCCAGATTCTGCAGCAAGCTGGTACCGCCATGTTGGCACAGGCTAATTCGGCTCCTAACGGTGTTCTGGCTTTACTCCGTTAATAGGAATCGGCTTGGTTAATAAGTAATCGTTATTCCCCCCCGGCCCTGGTCGGGGGAAATCTTTTGCCAGAGGTAATCATGGACGTTAATATCATTGGAAATTCTGCCGCCACAAATGTGCAGAGCGGCTCCGGGGTAACAACACCCGTTGCCAATTTACCTGTTACAACGCCTGCCGCCGAACCTGCACCTGCACCTGCACCTGCACCTGCACCTGCAGTGTCAGCCAGCACTGCGACACCACCTACAACTGAGCAGGTCAAGAAAGCTGTGGATGACATCAATGCTTCACTGGCGGCCAATGGCAATGGTCAGAATGTCGCGTTTGCCGTGGATCCCAGCAGCAAGCGAGTTGTGATTCAGGTAATTGATCAGCAAACCAATAAAGTGATCAGGCAGATTCCATCAGAAGAAATCATTCAGATGTCGCTGTCACTGGGAACCAAGCTTGGGCAGGTGATTAACCAGCAGGCGTAGTTGCTGCCTGGTTGGCTTATTGCGTTGTTAATAAAATAAAGGAATTCGCTTTCCTTGCACTTTCATTGACTGGTGCACCATTGCGGTGTAACGGTGTCTTTTTGCGTTTACGATTTGGTGCATTCAAATCAGCAAACAAAGCCTGAAATACAGCGCTAAAGTTCCCTTGGCAACGACCGATAACTAGCTATAGTTAATTCATTTGGCAGTTTGGGAGAGGGACAATGAGCGACGTAACCGGCACTTCATCATCAGCAGGCGCTGCCATCATTTCATCTCTGGGTGTTGGTTCCGGCCTGAATGTATCCAGCATCATCAGTCAGCTCATGGCGGTTCAAAACCAGCCGGTCACGCTGCTGCAAAATCAGGAAGCCGCAGACCAGACCACGGTGAGCGATTTTGGCCAGTTGCAAAGCGCGCTGTCGACCTTTCAGACTGCCATGCAGGGCCTGAACAGTGCCAGCAACTATCAAAGTGTCACGGCCAAGGTGGGCAATACGGCGATCGCGACCGCCACGGCCACCTCCGCGGCGTCTGCCGGCAGTTATTCACTGCTGGTCAACAATCTGGCCCAATCTCAGACACTGGTCACTGCCGGGCAGGCCGACAGCACCAGTTCCATTGGTGCCGGGACAATTTCATTCAGTTTCGGTTCCATCACAGGCGGTACCGATACGAGCGGCAAATACAGTGGCGCCACCTTCACCAATGGCGGTGCAGCGCCCCAGACGGTAACGATCGATCCTTCGAACGATTCCCTGACAGGTATTGCCGCAGCCATTAATGCAGCCAATATCGGTGTGACGGCCAGTATTCTGAATGACGGCAGCAGCAATCCGGCGCGTCTGTCGCTGACGGTGACCAATCCGGGTGCGGCCAACAGCCTGCAGATTTCAGTAACAGGCAATCCGGCAACCGATACGACGCTGTCGAACCTGCTGAGTAATGATCCGGGCGGCACGCAAAATCTGACAGAAACTTCCACGGCACAGAACGCCCAATTTACCCTCAACGGCATTGCCATTACCAGTCCCACCAATACGGTTTCAAACGCGATTTCCGGCGTGACGTTGAATTTGTTATCCACCAATACGTCATCGACCATGTTGACGGTGTCGAAAAGTACCAGCGGCACGACCAATGCGATCAATTCTTTTGTTTCAGCCTACAACACGATTCAGTCAGTCATTTCCACTGCTACTGCTTACAACTCGACCACCAAGACGGCCGGACCATTGCAGGGGCAAAACAGTGTGAACTCGATCATGAATCAGATTCAGGCGATTCTGAATGCACCGGTACCGGGCGCACCCAATGCGATATCGATGCTGGCACAGGTCGGTGTGGGTTTCAACAGCGACGGCACGATGAGCGTGGACAGCACCAAACTGAACGCGGCACTGGCCAGTAATCCGTCTGCCGTGGCAGGTCTGTTTTCTTCAACCGGCACCAGCTCGGATTCACTCATCAACTATACCAGCAGCAGTTCAGCGACCCAGCCGGGCGCCTATGCCGTGAATATTACGCAGCTCGCCACGCAGGGCAATACAACAGGCAGCACTGCTGCCAATCTGACTGTCGCGCCAGGCTTGAACGATCTCCAGGTGACACTGGATGGCGTGAGCGCGACCGTTAATGTCGCGGCGGGAACGTATACCAGCTATGCCAGTCTGGCCAGTGCACTGCAGACGGCCATCAACAGTACCAGTGCGTTCAGCTCGGCCGGGTTGTCGGCCTCGGTGAGCCAGAATGGCGGAATTTTATCGGTGTCATCGAACAGCTATGGATCAAGTTCTGCAGCAGCCATCACAGGTGGTAATGCGCTGAGCGGCCTGTTTGGCACGCAAACTACAACCGGCGGACTGGATGTGGCCGGCAGCATCAATGGCGCGCTGGCGACCGGGACAGGTCAGACACTGACGGCCAATGCCAACGACGCTTCAGCCGGCCTGGCAATTCAGGTTTTGGGGGGCGCACTGGGCGCACGCGGCACGATTAATTACACTCAGGGCTATGCCAACGCGCTCAATAACCTGTTGACGACTGTGCTGAGCAAGACCGGTCAGATCACGGCGGCGACCGATTCTCTGAATGCGACCATTTTGAATATTCAGAACAGCATCACCAGTGACACCAATATTAATTCCCAGGTACAGACTGCGTTGCAGGCCGAATATTCAGCGCTGGATGTAACGATGTCCAAATTTAACAGTACCAGTACTTATCTGACTCAGCAATTAGCCCAGATCGCTGCAAACAGCAGCAGCTGAAGTCTGTTCCATTAATCAGCAACACCAACTGAATTTATTCCTGTCTCAGTCAGGAAGTAACAATTGAAAACGGGGACACCATGTTTGGATCATCATCAAAATATGCAGCAAATGCCTACGCAAAAATCGGCATGGAAACCGGCGTTCTGGCGGCCGATCCGCACAAACTGATCACTATGCTGTTTGATGGCGCGTTAATGGCCATCACAAATGGTATCGCGCAGATTCAGGCCGGAAAACTTCCCGAAAAAGGCAAGTCGCTAGGGCATGCGGTTTCCATCGTGGAGCGCGGTCTGCAGGCCAGTCTGAACAAGGATGTGGGCGGCGAACTGGCACACAATCTGCATGCACTGTATGGCTACATTATCTCGCGCTTATTGCAGGGTAATATCCATAATGACCTGGCCAAACTCCGGGAAGCGCACCAGTTGTTGAGTGAACTGCGCGGCGCCTGGGAGCAGATTGCTCCTGGTAAAACTGAAGTGGCTGAACCGGTGCAGATGGTACGCGACGGGTTGTCGCCACGTAAATCGAGCTACGTTTCCGCTTAGCGAATGAAACACAGAAGTAGCGGGCAAATCGCCCCGTAATCAGGGCAGTCATTATTGCCGCATGATGTGACAATAGTGAAATCAGGTTATTTCTGGCTGGATGAACAAGATTGATGAATTGAGGATGCAAAATGAATAGTCAAGAGTTAATGTCCATTTATGAAAATGTCGCAGTAATTACGGAACAGATGGTCGGTGCAGCACAGGAACATGACTGGCAGTTGCTGGCCAAACTGGAAGAAAGCTGTTCAGCGCAGGTGCAGGCAATCAGGGAAAACGACAAGCCGGTGCAACTGGTCGAGGCCGACCAGATGAAAAAGGTCAATGTCATCAAAAAAATATTGGCCGATGACAGAAAAATCCGCGACATCACCCAGCCAAGAATGGCACAGCTGAGCGAGATGATGCGCCGTTCAAGTACGCAGAGCAAACTGGCAAGAGCCTATCAGCTTGATCATCGCAGTGTGGGATGACCCGGCAGAAGTAAAATAAAAAAGCGGTGGAGGTCAACTCCACCGCTTTTTTTTTCAGGGAATGTAGACGTAATTTACCGGTATCCATGCATAGCCCCTGCCCTCGGTACGCAGATAGCCCAGTCCGGGGAATGACAGGTGGGCTGAACCAATCATGTATCCTTCTTTGGCCGCCATGGCATAGGCTTTTTCGCGTTCAGCAATCGCGGCCTTGTTGTCCGAATCAAACTTCAACGCCACTGACGGCTGTTCAAATTGCACCGCAGCCAGATGCATCAGATCGCCCCACAGGATTAATTTCTGGCCCTTGCTTTCAACCAGATAGGTGGTGTGACCAGGTGTGTGGCCGTGCGCGGCGACGGCTTTGACGCCGGGAATAAGGTCGGTATTACCTTCAAACGGTTTGAATTTGCCGGCTGCAATATAAGGCTGGAAGGCAGTTATGGCATGCTCGAAACCGCCCTTGCCGTCAGGCGGTGCCTTGTCCATGTTGGCTTGACTTAACCAGTAATCGGCATCCAGTTTGTCGGCGCGTACGACGGCATTCGGAAATACCGCAGCACCGAGCGCCGACAGGCCACCTATATGGTCACCGTGCATGTGCGTGATGTAAATTTCATCGATCTGCTCCGGGGCATAGCCGGAGGCCTTGATGTTGGCCAGCAGTCTGCCTGCCGCTGGGCCCATGTTACTGCCGGCGCCACTGTCAACCATCACCAGTTTGGTCCCGGTGTTGATCAGGTAGGCGTTGACTGACGTATCAACCGGTAAGGTCAGATGATGTTTTTTGAGTGCCTTGTCCAGATCGGCCGGCTTGATGCCGACCAGCAGTTTGTCCATTGGCGCCGGAAAGACGCCGTCGGAAATGGCCGTAATTTCAAAGTCGCCCAGCATGACCCGGTAATAACCGGGGGCGGAAGATTTGACCATGGGTGCTGCGGCGTGGGTCGTGGTGAACAATGCAAACGTGGCGACCAGTGTGACGGCAGCGTTGCGAAAAAGGGCAATTGGTTTCAAAGCAGTTCTCCTTTGAACAGTGTGGTTGGTGGGTAAAAACCCGACCAATTTATCACAGTTTCCTAATCAACCCCTCGGCCTTCTCCAAAACCCGCAGCGCGCGTTGAATCACCTGTCCGGCAGACACCGCCCCGTGTGCACAGGCTTCAATAATCAGGCGGGAACTGGCGCACATGCGCAAGGCGCTGACTTCCATGCCGTACTGCGTGCCGCACAGCACCGGCTGGCCAAGCTGGCAGCGCAGGGCCGCCAGTGATGCATCCATCTGTGGTGCCACGTCAGTCGCTACCGCACACTGCAGCTGCTGATAAATCTGCCGGGTCTGTTCGCGACTCAGCGGTCGGCCGGGTCCATGCAACAGCAGGAACGGGAAAATGGTGGGAATCTGATCCCAGCTGCGCGTGGTGCAGATCGGACTACGGTTCAAACGGCTTTCAGCCATCAGTTCAAAATGGCTCGAGCGTTGAATCGCATTCTGCACGGCCTGTGCGAACTGCTCCAGAAAGGCGCTGATCTGCTGTTCGGGCAGGGCGCGAAAGGCGCGCAGTTCTGCCAGTGCGGCTTCCAGTCGCAACAGCAGGCCCCAGTTGGCTGCATCGGTTAACGTGCTGGCGGCCTGCCAGTGTGACGGCCATTCTGCCCGGGCCGAATAGTCCGCCAGCGCGGCAGGCAGGGTATTGTGCGACAGGCGTGCTGCCAGGCTGGCTGGAATCTGCAACATTGCAGAAAACACCGGGCCGGTCAGAAATTTGGAACCAGTCAGCGCCACCATGCAACCCAGATTCAGATAAGCGTTCAGCGTGGTATTGGCGATGCGGAACTGGCAGGCATCGACCAGCACATCAACCTGGTTTGGACAGCGTTGCCGCAGCTCGGCAACAAACTGCGGACTGGGCGCGATCAGTCCGGTTTTGGAGACATCGATCATGATCAGCAATACGCGCTGCTGCTGCGCGATGGCGTCGTCGACGAGCGCCCTGGTTTCGGCATCGATTTCTGCCAGAGCTCGCTTTTTACCGTCAGCACTGCGCAGGCCGATGCTGGAAACGCTCACGGCGCGCGCACCGCGCATGGCGTCAAAGGCACTCACCTTGCCGCCCAGTGCTGCATGCCCGGAAAAATGCTGGCCGCGGACTGCCGGTGCCACGCCGCTGCCGGTTTCACTGGCATCCATCATGATGATGTGCAGCGGCTGGGTATTGGGATCGTCGCTGGCCAGAAGCTGCGCACAGATCAGGTGCAGATCAGTCCCGGATGCGGCGAAAATGGTGGCCACTTCGCTGTGCGCGGAGAAGCCGCAAAGCCGGCCCAGTTCCAGACGGATTCGTTCCAGCTCGCTCTGGTACAGCGCGGATTCGGAAACGCCGGATTCCGAATCGAGCATACGCCGGTGCAATGCCTGAGCCGCAGCGTAGCCGCGTTCGGAAACAGTGGAACCGGTTGAAGAGCCAAACGCAATCAGGCCTGGGTCAGGACGTGCGAGGCAGCCGTAGCGGTTCACGCCGGTTACGCTGTCAATGTCCAGCCTGGCATCGCCACCGGAAAGTAAAATCTGTTCAGTGCTGTGCTCAGTCAACTGCTCGATGGGTTCCATGGTCGGGATCATAGTTCCTTTGCACAGCGTTGGCACAGCAGTTCTGCGAACGCATGAAACAGTTTGGGCATCTGGATTTTTTTATACGGGAACAGTTCGGCCGAATCCATATTGTGCACCACCATATTGCTGTCGACTTCAAAAATCAGCAGACGACCGTCGGCAGTTTCGGCGCAGTCGATGCCGACGTAATCCAGCCCCAGCCGGGTATAGATCGCAAGCAGCGCAACGGCGTGCCGTTGCGCAAAACCGCTGGTGAAACTGGTCATGCATTGCGCTTCTTCGGCACGGTGCGCGGCATTGTCGAGCATGTCGGCGTTGAGGTAATGCACCATCCAGCGCTGCGAGATTGCCAGATGGCACAGGTACGCTGCACCATTGATGAGGATGATGCGGTACTTGCGGAACAGGCCGTCGGGACTGCGGTAATCAATGAATGGCGCAACGAAAAAAAACTGTTCCGGTGAATTGACCAGATACAGGGTCAGTTCACTGAGTGATGCAATCCGGTTCAGGCCGTGGCCGGCATGGGAATCGATCGGGCGGATAATTATCGGGTAATCCACACCGTTGACCACGCTGCTCAGTGCCGTTGCCTGGTCTTCGGCAAGACAGCAGGCTTCCAGAACGGAACGTGCGACGCGCTGCGAAGCCGGCATCACCAATTGCGGAATATCGGCCAGCAGGGCGCAACTGGCGTCGCGCGACAGCAGGCTGATGCGGCCCGGTCGGTTGATGACCGGATGCGGCCAGTTTTGCAGCGCCTGTTCCAGATATGCCAGCAGCGGCTGGTTGACATCGGATTCACCGATCGCCACGATCAGCACATCGTGTTCCGGCAGCTGTGCCGGCAGGCCCAGTTCCGGCGTGATGTACAGCAGGTCGAGTGCGACGGGCTGATTTTCGATCAAAAATTCAAACGGTGAATTGGCCATCAGGTCGCCCGGTCCCAGAATTGCCAGCGCACGAACTTTCACCGGCGTGTCACCACGCGGATAGGCAAATACCTGCTGACTCTGCAGGGCCAGGGTCTGCATGGAGCGCGCCAGCTTGTTCTCACCGCGCATGATAAAAATCACCGCCATGTCCATGAGGGCAGTGGCGTCCGTGGGATCGGCCTTGATGCGTTCGAGCAGTGCATCCGCTATCGGGTTCAGATTGCCACCGTTAAAGGCCAGCGTCATGAGCGTCGGCAGTCCGATCAGTTGTTTTGATGCAGTGCTGGTCGGGGCAGATTGTGATGTGGCGTCCATGAAGGTCCAGTCGGTTTGGGTTATGGGTTACGGTTGATTGTCGCAGGCAAAAAGTTCATCACCGATGGCCAGCACCGCGTGCATCAGATTGTCGATGTCAGTGCGGTTGGTGCGGTGATTGACGAACGCTGCGCGGATGGCGAACTGTGTGTTGATCAGGGTCGAGGAGGGCGCTACCAGACCGGTTTCCTGCAGCCGGATCACCAGTTCATTATTGAGCGCATCGCACTGTTGGGCCGTCAGGTCTTTCAGACTGGAGTAGCCGGTATAACGAAAACAGACAATATTCAGATTCACCGGTGCCATCAGTTCGAGTCGCGGTTCTTCCTGAATCCGGCTTGCCAGATACTGCGCCAGTGCACAGGTGTTGTCGATGATGTGTCCCAGCTTCTGCGTGCCGAACGTGGCAATCGTGAACCAGGTTTTTAAGGCGCGAAAGCCGCGCGACAGATCCGGGCCCAGATCGCACGGCCAGGGTGAGCCGGCGGCCATGCCGCGTGCTTCACGCTGCAGATAATTGGCCGGTGCCGAAAAACTGTCGAGCTGATCCTGAATATCCCTGACCAGCAGATAACCGGCGTCGTACGGTACCTGACCCCATTTGTGGAAATCAAAGGCAATCGATGCGGCACGTTCGATACCGGCCAGACGCGGTGCAATCTGCGCCGACAGCATGCCCAGTGCGCCATAAGCGCCATCAACGTGGAACCAGCACTGCTGCTGCTGTGCCAGGTCTGCCAGTGCGGCCAGATCATCGATGGCACCGACATCAACGGTGCCGGCCGAGCCCACAATCAGAAACGGCTCATAACCCTCGGCCCGGTCGCTGGCAATCTGTCGCGCGAGTTGGTGCAGGTCGATCTGAAAGGCGGCATTCATTGGAATCTGGCGCAGCGCAGCCGTGCCGAAGCCGGCCAGATCCATCGCCTTGGCCACACAGCCGTGGGCACCTGCCGACGTATAGGCGGTGAGCCTGTGCTCAGAGGCGACGAGACCGGTGCGCCGGCTCTGATTGCCGAGAAACTTGTTGCGGGCGATGACCACCGCCATGAAATTGGCCATGGAGGTGCCCGTGACGAACACGCCGCCGGCGCTGGCCGGAAAGGTAAACAGTTCGCGCATCCAGTGCAGAATCTGGCGCTCCACTTCGATCGGTATCTGTTCGCGTCCGCCAACGTTGGCGTTGAGTCCGGCTGCCAGCATGTCGGCCAGCATGCCGACCGGCGTGCCACCACCCTGCACCCAGCCCATGAAGCCCGGGTGGGCATTGCCGATCGAATACGGCAGGATATCGTGCATGAATTGCTGATGCAGGGTAGCCAGTGCGGTGCCGTGCTGCGGCAGCTTTTCCTGAAAATGAGCGCGGATCGGTTCCGGTACGGGTTGCCATACCGGACGCGCACGCAGGTGCTCGGCATAGTTCAGCATGTCATCGAGCATGGCATGCGCCTGCACCCGGAAGGCGGGCCAGTCGGTTGGATCGAGAGAGTCGTCAGAATACACCATTGTCCTTGCAGGTCAGAGGTAGGGGGATTATTGCTTGTTTACGGCAATTTCAAAGGGAAAAGCAGGGTGGGATTTACCATTCAGATTGGTTATTGCGTATTTAAATGGCTTTTTTTGAAACATGGAGTTTTTTTAAAGTGTTTTAACAAAATCACGTATCCCCGACAGCAGCATTTCCACCGACATGGCCGTCAGAATCAATCCCATGAGCCGTTCGAACGCGGTCATGGTGCGTTCGCCCAGCAAGCGCTGCATGCGCTCGGCCGACAGCAGTACCAGCAGCCAGACCATGGCTACCAGAATCAGCGCCACCACGTGTCCGATCATTTCCTTGCCACCGTCTGATGAAAACAGCAAAACCGTGGCCAGTGCCGACGGGCCGGCCAATGCGGGAATAGCCAGTGGTACGATAAACGGTTCATGGCTGTGATCGATATCGCCGAAAATGCCGCCGGGTTGCGGAAATACCATGCGCAGCGCGATTAAAAACAGAATCACGCCGCCGCCGATACGCAGCGACACTTCCGACAGCTGGATGGCTGCCAGGAAGTGCTGACCAAAAAACATGAACAGCAGCAGAATCAGAAACGCGATGCAGCATTCACGCACGACCACTTTCCAGCGACGTTCCGGCGCCACCGATGACAGGGCGCTGACGAACAGCGGTACGCCGCCAAATGGATCGGTGACCAGGATCAACAGGACAAAGGACTGGAAAAAATTGTGGCTCATGGGGAATCCGGTTATAAAATTTTGGTAGTTCGTTTTAGATTTGTAGGCTGGGATGGAATCCCGGCATTAACCGCTGCAATGCTGGGATTTTATCCCAGCCTACAACGCGTGGCTTAATTTGTTATCATGCGCGATCAAATTCAGAACCGTCGCCATTCATGACTCCTGCCAGTACCGATCAGATCCCCACCCAGCAAGCCGACAGTGCATCAGTACCGGAACGTCCCGATACACCGTGCGTCGCAGTCTGCTCGACGACCTTCGATGAAATCTGTCGCGGCTGCGGACGCACCGTGGTGGAAGTGGCAACCTGGGTTACGCTCGATACGGCCCAGCGCGAAATTGTCTGGCAGCGCATACTGGCTCAGGGGTATCCGCGCAGGAAAGGCTAAAGCTGTTCTGCAATCGTCTGGTGCACAAACGCCGACAGAATCAGCTTGTTTTGCGGCGTGAGATTTTGAAATTCAAAACCGTAGCGGTAGCCCTCGGCTTCTTCGTTGGGCGCGACCGAACGCACGACAAAATCGATCGTCAGCAAACCTTCATTACCCACCACATTGATCTTGAAACTGACCGTGCCGGTTTCGCCTTTTTCGGCGATGGCCTGCTTCAGTACGCCCGAGCTGCCGCCCAGACTCAGGTCGAGCAGGGTGGCCGCAGCGGTGCGGTCCGGGTTCTGGAAGGTCACCGAAGCGATGATTTTGACGCTGGCGCGGGCATCGTGGCGGATCACGCTGGAATTGATATGTCGGGGATACGACAGGTGCAGATACGGATGCGGGCTGAATACCGATTTGAGCGCGATGACGGTAAAGGCAAACGCTTTCTTGCCCTGAAAGGCGCGCATCACAAAGGTCTGGTTGTCGCGGATCAGCACGTATTTGCCATCCACCATGGGCGCCGTCACCAGTACGGATTTGCCTTTGATGTAGCCGATCAGTTTCACCACGAATCGGCTTTCTGATTCAGTCAGGGATTGCATGTGCAGGGTTTCACCGACGTACCAGCGCACATCATCCATCTGTGACGTATTGTCTTTGCTCTGGGGCTGCGCCGGTTCTGCCGGTTTCGGAACCGGGGCTGCTACGGGCTTGGTCGGCATGGGTGAGGCTTTCGGTTTGACGACCAGGTCATCCCATTCATTTTTTTGAACATAACCCTGTTCAAACAGACTGTTTAACTGCGACAGGGTTTCGATCGTGTTACCGGAAGAAAGCAGCAGCTTCCCATGCCGGTCGTAGATCGGACGCATGGTGGTTTTACCCACGGCGAATTCTGTTTTGCTTAATGGTATGAGCGCTGTGCGATCAGCCATGGTTATTCCCTGTCAAACCTGTTTTGATATTGAATTATGTTGGAGTCAGCGCTTCAACAAAACCTGAAACAGAACCTGTAAAGCCAGTTATAGCTTGGTTTAGAAATAACTGGATGATGTTTTGGCTTGCCTTATTGGCATGCCTGTCAGCGTATCGGTCAACGGCGATGCGCTGTTCAGAATAGACAAGACATGGCAAGATTGCAAGCAGCACTTGCCTGACTTCAGACATGCGCAGCGATGCGCTGGCGCACATTGGCTTCAAGCTGCCAGCTGCGCTGCAATGCCCCGGAGTTTGCCAGGGTGCGCAACTGTTCCGGGCTTTGTTCTGTGAGCGACTGGATGAGGCGTCGTAACTGTGCCGTGTCCGGCTGCATGGTGCCGTAAAAACTCACGATGTCCTGCTGCTGGATCAGCAGGGTTGGGAAATTATCAATATCGAGATCATCGACCAGGCTGGACTGGTCTTCGATATCGATCCACAGAAATAAGGTTTCCGGAAACTGCGCGGACAGTGCGTCAAAGTCGGCGGAATAACTGCGGCAGACATCACACCACGCAGCGCACAGGCACGCAACGATGGTGCCATGGCTGGCGAGGTGGCGCTGCAATTCGGCGGGAGCAAGGTGATTGAGATTGAAGCTGGGCATCGGGTGATTCTACAACGGAACTGCCTGTATTGCGTCAATTTGAATGCGAAGAAAAGGTAAAATGTCAGCTTCAATGCAAGGTAAAATGCGCCCCATGCCTACCATACTCGCCATAGAAACCTCCTCAGAAATCGCCAGCGCAGCGCTGTTGCGCGATAACCTCATCATCAGCCGCGCAACCAGCGGTGTCATGAATCATTCCCAGGCAATACTGCCCATGGTGCAAAGTCTGCTGCAGGAAGCCGGCATCACACTGGCGGATTGTGAGGCGATTGCGTTTGGCTCCGGTCCGGGTTCGTTTACCGGGGTGCGCACCGCCTGCGGTGTGGTGCAGGGTCTGGCCTTCGGCGCCGCTCTGCCGGTGATTCCGGTTGTGACACTGCTGGCTTTGGCCGAGGCGCAACGGGAAGCCGGCTCCGGACCGAATGTACTGTGTGCGCTCGACGCCAGAATGGGCGAAGTCTATTGGGCCCAGTACCGTTTTGACGCTCAGCATGCCGTCTGGCAGACCGTGATTGCGCCAACACTGAGCGCGCCATCACAGGTCCGCCCGGAACATGACGATGGCCTGATCCTGGCCGGCAATGGCTTTGCCGCGTATGCCGGTCAGTTCAACCTGCCGGCAACGCTGCTGGAATCGGCGCACGACACCATTCCGACGGCGCACGCGGTGGCACGCATTGCACAAACCGAGTTCGCCGCGCAACGCCTGTGCGCCCCTGCGGATGCACAACCTTTGTATCTGCGTAATAAAATTGCCCAGACCATTGCTGAACGTCAGGCAATGGCAACCCGATGAGCCTGGATTTTTCCACGCTGCGCTTTCATCCCATGCAACTGTCCGATCTGGATGAGGTGATGGAAATCGAACAGGCGGTGTATGCACACCCGTGGGGCAGGGTCAGTTTTATCGATACGCTGAACAATAACGATAATGCCTGGGTGCTGCGCGCCAGCGCCGGTGACATGCTGGGTTACGTCGTGCAGATGGCAGTCGTGGATGAAGCGCACCTGCTTACGCTTGCGGTGCAAGCATCGGCGCAACACCAGGGGCTGGGCAAATTGCTGCTCGGGTTTGCCGTGCAGCAGGCCAGGCTGATGCAAATGAAATCGATGCTGCTCGAAGTGCGCGTGTCCAATCAGCCTGCTTTAAATCTGTATCAGCGTTACGGTTTTGCCTTGATCGCGCGCAGAAAAAATTACTACCAGTCAGGTCAGCAGCGTGAAGATGCGCTGATCCTGCGTTATGACATACCTGTACAGGATAATCACCATGTGGCTGAGTAAATTGAATGACATGTCGGTCGGACCACTGTGGGTCTTGCGCGACACGGCAACGGCTGCAGCCGAACCGGTTGAAGCCAACTGCCCCGTGTGCGGTGCGGCCTGGCTGGAGCCGGCAGCACAGCAGCAAGAAGTGCTCGTTGTGCTGGCCGACCCGCTGACAGAACCGGCGCAGCAAACGTTGCTGGATAACTGCATCCGCGCTGCCGGCTGGAGTGAGGTGGCAGGCATACTGACACTGCATGCGGCCTGTTCTCCCGAGGCCGGTGTCAAGGCCCTGGAACGCCAGCTCGCAGCCACCCCGGTTGGGCGTGTCATTGTGTTTGGTCAAAGTGCTGCGCAACGCATCAACCCCGCCTTCGAGCGCGGTGCACTGCATCAGTTCGGGCAGGCCGGGCTGGTCGTGACCCATCATCCCGCGCAGTTGCTGGCCACACCGGCCTTAAAGGCCCAGACCTGGGCGGATCTGTGTCTGGCCCGCTTGGAAGACTGATCCCGATGCCGCTATCCATGCCACCTGTGCCTGGCAATTATCAGGCGCAATTCCAGCAGCGTTGGGGACATTTGATGCATCCCGATGTACGCAATTTGGCCTGGCTGCTGGACGCACCGAACCTGCTGAACCGCAACCATGTACGCTGGAACGGCCTGCTGGCGGAGCTGCCTGCGATCGAACCGGGCACGGCGGACTGGCTGGCTGAACTGGATAACGAACCGCAGAGGCTGCAGGATTTTCTGGCGATTCATCCTCATACCCGTCTGGGTCACTATGCAGAAAATCTGCTGGCATTTTATTTTGGCTGGCGCGGTGAACTGGTCGCACACAGCCTGCAGGTCAGAGCGCACACCACGATAGGGGAATTCGATTTTTTATTGAATACGCCCCAGGGGTTCGAGCATTGGGAATTTGCCTGCAAATTCTATCTTTTTGTTGAACCCGCCAGTACCCTGTCCAATTTTGTCGGCCCCAACCTGATGGATAACCTCAACGACAAGTCGCGCAAAATCATGGAGGCGCAACTCGCTCTGGGTCGGCATGCCGATGCCCAAAAATATCTGACCGCGCCGCTCCACGCTGCGCGCGCCTTGCTCAAAGGCTGGCTGTTTTATCCGTCAACCCACAGCCAGACCTTGCCTGAAATAGCCACTGCTCATTGCCGCGGACTGTGGTGCAGGATTTCAGAGTTGGACACTGTTCAGGGAGAACAGTTTCTGATTCTGACCCGTCTGCGCTGGCTCGCACCGGCACGGGTGCACGGTGTGGCGACCATGAACAGGGGGCAGTTGCAGCAGCATCTGGAGCAGCAGTTTGTGGGAGACGCCAGGCCGGTGCTGGTGGTCAGTCTGACTGCGAGCGATGGGTCTTTGATTGAAACCGGGAGGATATTTGTGGTGCCGGATGACTGGAATACAGCGCTGCGGTCAGGAATGGATTCGCAGGATCTCAAGTAGCACCTGACTGTCTCGTTTATTCAGGCGCCAAACAGATTCCTGAATCGGTTCAACAGAGTGCTGAAAAAATTCCCGATGCTGGAATAGATTTTTGAAAACCAGGAAAGTCTCCGTGGCGCAGCCGGTTGACTGTGTTGTTCAATGGGAACGGGCTGTGGTGGCGTGGCAGGACCGGATTGAACAGGTCGACTCTGATCCAGCTCAATAAGGCGGCGTAGTGCCTCTATTGCAGGTTTTCGTAGCACTATCGGTTGCCTGCGTTGTTCAATGGGTTGTTCACTGCGAACGGGCTGTGGAGGCGTGGCAGGACCGGATTGAACAGGTCGACTGTGATCCAGCTCTATAGCGCGGTGAGAATGTAGTGCCTCTATTGCAGGTGCCCGTAGCACTATCGGTTGCCTGCGTTGTTCAATGGGATGTCCACTGCGAAAGGGCAGTGGTGGCGTGGCAGGCCCAGATTGGACAGTGCCACCGTGATCCAGCTCTTTAACGCGGTGAGAATGTCGTGCCTCTATTGCAGATAACCTGGCTTTTTCATCGTCAATAGTCACGATAAGATCGAGATTATCCGTTTGAACCTCGGTAGTGATGGCATTTTTGAGGCCGCATCCCTCAAAAGTGATATTGAAAAACTTTGCGCCGGTCATATTCGCGCCGTTCAGGATGGCATTTTTCAGACATGCACCTTCAAAATTTGCCCTTTGCAATTGCGCCCCTGAAAAATTTACGGCTTGCAGGAAGGCGCCAGTAAAGTCAGCGAAGGAACAATCAACCTGTTCAAAATTCGTAAAATGAAATTTTGTTCCCCGACAATTTGCTCCACGCAGGCTTATTCCTTTAATCTTCATCCAACTCAAATCCAGTCCTGATAAATCAGCATCAGCCAGATCCAAATACTGATCACCAGTTCTCATGGCGTATAAATTTTGTATACTTAATTTGGATCCTCTGAAACACGCATTAAACGAGCCCATTTTTGGAAGATCTGCCTTGCGCATGTCAATACCGCTGAAATTTGAATTGGCCAGGCTGGCCATGGATAAATCAATGCCATCCAAATTGAGTCCGCTAAAATTGACGGAGTCAAAATTGTGACGATTTCCGAACAATTTGTGCATTTTACGGTAGCCTGGCGCGCCATCTCGACCCGCGTTAGCGATGATTTGTCGCTTGGTCAGCAGGGTTTCAGGATCAGTTTCTGGTGAGGCAAGTATTTTTTTAATGGCCTTCGAAACGACCTCACGATATTCAACCGATGCGTCATCAAACAGGGGAAGTCGAGCCTGTTCCTGCAGATTCAATGAATTTAATACAATCCGGTCGTCAATATTATCAAAGTCTTCGGACCTCTTATGAAATATGAGGTATAAATTTTCCGGATAAATGCCCTTATCCGGATCAATCGGTTTTAAATGGGCCAAGTTCCAGTGCGTCTTAATACCGGTTCTAATTTGTTGTCTGACAAAAACAGTTTCATCATCGGTTTCTGTTGAATACAAAACCTGCTGCATCGCATCCTTAACTATTTTCATATAAGCAGCGCACGCGTTTCCGTAAATTGGAAGTTGTGCTGTCTGATACACGCTCATCTGCTGCAATGTGATCAATCCCATTTGTTGCGCCAGACTGTTCTCGTTTCCAGATTTGAAGATGCAGTAAAACTCCTTTGAAAAAATCAATTTATCGGAATCAACTGGAACATACAGTTCTTCATCAACAAAATCATAAACGGGGGCCTTCAGGATGTCAGAAGGAGCCCTTGCCGGGTAGCTGAACACTGTCCCTTCCAGGCTTGCCTGTGTTAAATCAAATCCGATTAAATCCATGTCGGTCAAATTCACACAGTCAAAATTGAGCGGCTGTGTCCCAAATATATCTGGGTCTGTCAGATAGCCATAGTTGACAGCACACAGAATAATCTGTCTTTTGGTGATTAAAATTTCCTCTTCACGCGAACCCAGCGGCAGGATTGACTGTATTTCTTTGCCGACCAATTCCGTATAGCCTGCAGACGCACTCGGAAACAGGGGGAGTCGCGCTCTCTGATAGGGAACCATTTTGTTGATCACACTCATCCCGGTAACATAATCTGTGGATCCAGCATTACCGTTATGAAAGGTGGCAAGAAACTGCGGCGAGTAAATGCCTTTTTCAAAATCAACCGGATGATAAAAGTCTGGAACAATAAACGGTTCAACTGGCGGTTTCTCAGAATCTGCAGCTGAAATTTCTGATGTGCGGTCAGTCAGTGTTGGTTCCGTGTTTGATGAACTTGGTCTCGATAAAATAGATAACATATTCCGTTATGCTCCATAATGTTGCAAATGAAAAATCAGTTTGGTGCAACAAATCCCGACTGCTATTTGGATTTGCTGTCATCCCTGACTGCCGGTTGCGCTGACTTCAATTTGGCAAGCATGTCCCTGTCAATAATAAGGCCGCTAAAACTTGCGCCAGTAAAGTTGGTTCGCTCCAACTTTGCTTTGGTCAGATTGGCCAGTTCCAGTCGGGCTTTAGTCAGGTCCGCGCCATCCAGATTGGCGCCGATCATTTTCGCCGCTACCAAAACAGCATTCCTCAAATTGGCTTTGGTAAAATTCAATCCGCTTAAATTGTTTCCCATCATGGTGACCCTTTCCAGGTTGGCATTGCTAAAATCAATGCCGGTTAACACAGCGGAAGTGAAATTTGATCCATATAAAACTGCGCCTTGCACTTGTGAGCCAGCCATATTTGCCCCTGTAAAATTTTGCCCGGTTAGATTTGAATCCCTGAAATCAACACCTCTCAGGTCCGCGCCTTCCATACGCACCGTCCTTAAATCCATGCCACTCATATTCGCGCCACATAAACTGGCACCATCCAGAAAAGCTCTTTTTATCCGCAATATGCGTACATCCTGACCTTCAAGATTTACGCGGCGCATGTCAGCACAAGTCAAATTTGCTGTCTCCAAATTAATGCCTGTTAAATCCAACCGTGCCAGTTGCGCTCCCATCAAGATCGTTTCTGTAAATATGGTCGAGGGTTGAATTAATGCGTCGGATAACTTGGTAGAAACCATACTGGCGCGCGTAAAATTGGTGTTGGTCAAATTGGATTTGAAAAAATTGGAATGATGCAATTGGGCACCGGTAAAATCGACTCCTGTTAAGTTCATGTTGCTGAACTTTACCTTTCCTAAAAAGGCATTTCTGAAATTTACATCGATTAAGTTTGTGCCGGTCAGATTGCTTCTGGTCAGGTTAACTCCTTCCATATTGGCCCCTGTTAAAATGGCTCCTTGCAACCGGACACCGGTGAGATTTAACCCTTGCAGGTTGGCACCATCCAGTCTGGCATTCCTCAAATCCAATCCTGATAAATTATCCAATCCACTCAAATCAACGCCTTCAAGGTGGAGGGTGTAATGTCCGAAAAGCTCAATATTGTTGAGATTGTCTGTCACCATCGCATTGCTGATAATCTGTCTTTTTGCCTGACGTATTGCGGCACTTGTTTCGGTAGAGATCAGTACATCCTGCGCCGCTTCGATAACGTGCCTCCTGTATCTGGGATGAGCGGTTGCAAACAGCGGCAGTTGCGCTTTGATTTGTGGCGACAGATGAGCCAAGATGCTTTCAATTTCCGTTGCGGATTGTTCTGTATTAAAGGTCCTGTAAAATTCATCTGAATAAATACAGATGTCTCTGTCGACCGGCATTAAATAGCCAGGCAAAGTCGATTTGAAATCAAACGTTGGCGTTGATTTGCTGAAAGGGGAAAATTCCGATCTTGACTCAATGGACAATGCGCCTGTTGACATCGATTCAAGCGAGGATGAACTGGTTGGTCGCGAGATTGATTTGCTGCGTTCGGTAATTCTCGCTCGGCAAAGGCCTTCCTTTTGTTGCCCCCATGAATTCTCTTCATATATTGCAAAATTATCCGATGATTGCGTGCTTGATGAGCTCGATGAGCCTGATGAACTCGACAGGATGGATGAATTCGATGAACTGGATGAACTCGACAGGATGGATGAATTCGATGAACTGGATGAACTCGAAGGACTTGATGAACTAGACGAGCTCGATGAACTCGATGAGCTAAAGGTATCTGGTATTGGGATTAAAGTAATACTCAACATAATTTATTTTGCAAAAAGATAGAGCTGTTTTGAAATTCAGGCAGATTTATCGAGCAATAAATCTGCAAATAGCGCAACCGGATCTCAATATCATTTAAATAGTTGTCTTGGCTAAATACCTCGTTGCGTACCTTTCCTGAAGAAATTGAAATTAAAGAATGTGTTTTTCGACGCAGTCAGCATCAGAAAATCGAATGCCAATAATGCACAACTAAATCAGATTCAAACCACACTATGTTCTGGTGGAAGGTGGCTTAACCTGTAATCTTTATTGCTTTCATACATATCCAAAGGCTCAACACCGGTTTCAGATTGCACACTTATTGACAGGCCAGTTTCTGCCCGGTCATCGCTGTCTGGGCGATCTTTGTTCAGGCAGGAATCCACTGCCACATAACCTAACCCACCTATGGCAAACCCGGCGGACTTTAAAATGTGCAGGGGTACTGATTTCCATCTTGGCAGCGTAGTCGCGGAAAGTCCGCTACTGACCAGCCAGAAACCGACACCGACTCCGACAAGGACAGCCATCTGAGCGTATCCCGTCGTATAGTTTCCGGTGTACGTTCCAAAAAAATCTCGCCCATGCCGGCCCATGTAATCAATTTCAATCCCGATAGCCACCACAGCCCCGGCCAGGTTTTTGGTTATTGGATGGGCTAATGTCCTGCCAAAACAGCTTTCTGAAAATCGCTGCAGCATCGTGCGGGGCGGGTGTAAATGAGTAAGTTGAATTGCTTCGTAGGTACCTTGATTTACTGCGCTGCTGTTTAAGGTATGTTGGGCAGGAGGGTTGTATAGATTGAGTGCGATTTTTCTGTCAAATGCAGGCATGGTGGTTTCTTCCAAAAAAATAGTTTATATCGGCAATCGAAGTTCAAATTGCTCACCATTCCCTGATTTGTTTTTTTAGTACTGAATTTGGAGTGTATTCAATAAAGGTTAATAAAAACACTATTGAAAACACGTAGATAGTCTGATTGAACTTTTGGGGTAATCCCATTCGTATTGTGAAGCCGGGAGGATATTTGTGGTGCCGGATGACTGGAATACAGCGCTGCGGTCAGGAATGGATTCGCAGGATCTCAAGTAGTCGTAGGCTGGGATGCTTCGTAGGCTGGGATGGAATCCCAGCATCAACGGTTGAAATGCTGGGATTCCATCCCAGCC
>Ga0316224_1000771_pt1 | contig 41037 bp, 34 predicted proteins | sample TBH18013metaG_FD_206254 | JGI IMG/M metagenome (GOLD analysis project Ga0316224, IMG submission 206254) | Freshwater microbial communities from Trout Bog Lake, Wisconsin, USA - TBH18013 | ecosystem: Environmental > Aquatic > Freshwater > Lake > Hypolimnion/Profundal zone | place: USA: Wisconsin... | reverse complement strand
ATTTCAAAACTATTATGGCTACCTATCTGCAAGAACCCGACCGTAAAAATGTCACTGTCCCGAGCCTGATTGCCCAGAAAGCCAGGAATGAAAAAATCGCCATGCTGACCTGTTATGACGCCAGCTTCGCCAGCCTGATGGATCGCTGCGGCGTTGATATTTTGCTGGTTGGCGATTCTCTGGGCATGGTCTGTCAGGGGCATCAATCCACGCTGCCGGTCAGCATCGCCGACATGGCGTACCACACGGCCAGTGTGGCGCGCGGTAACCAGCACGCGTTGCTGGTGGCCGACATGCCGTTTGGCAGTTACTCCACACCGCAAGATGCCATGCACAATGCAGTGCAACTGGTTCAGGCCGGCGCGCAGATGGTCAAGCTCGAAGGCGGTGCCTGGCTGGCACCCACCATACAATTTCTGACCGACAGATCCATTCCGGTCTGCGCGCATCTGGGTCTGACCCCGCAATCCATCCACCAGATGGGCGGCTACAAGGTACAGGGCAAAACCAGTGCCGGCTCGGATAAGTTGAAAGAAGATGCACTCATTGTTCAGGCTGCCGGAGCCGCCTTGCTGGTACTGGAAGCGATACCGCGTGATCTGGCCCAGCAGCTCACCGAAATCCTGGCCATCCCAACCATCGGCATCGGTGCCGGGCCGGACTGTTCAGGACAGGTTTTGGTGATGCACGATTTACTGGGCGTGTTTCCCGGTAAAAAAGCGCGCTTTGTGAAGAACTTCATGGAAGGCCAGACCAATATTGATGCGGCAGTCAAGGCCTATGTGTCGGCGGTCAAGGAGGGCAGTTTCCCTGCCGCTGAACACTGTTTCTGATTAATTAGATTCGTAGGCTGGGATGCAATCCCGGCATTTTAACCGTTGATGCTGGGATTGCATCCCAGCCTACGACGCATCCCAGCCTACGGATTGCCCCCCAGCGGCGGCTTTTCATATTTGGACAGACTGATCGCCAGCTTGCCGGCCAGCATATCCGGGCTGCTGATACTCATCCCGACTTCATTTAACAGTCCATCCTGCAGACCATATACCCACCCGTGTATGGTCAATTCCTGTTTCCGGTCCCAGGCATCATTGACGATGGTGGTCTGACACAGATTGATGACCTGCTCGATCACGTTCAGTTCGCACAGTCGATTCTGTCTGACGTGATCCGCCAGGGCCTCGCCCAGATAGCGTTCATGTTTTTGATGCACGTCCTGTACATGGCGCAGCCAGTTGTCGGCCAGACCGATACGGCGGTTTTTCAGGGCCGCGTCCACGCCCGAACAGCCGTAATGACCGCACACGATGACATGTTTGACCTTGAGCACATCTACCGCAAACTGCAATACAGACAGGCAGTTCAGATCCGAATGCACCACCACATTGGCAATATTGCGGTGAACGAACAGTTCGCCCGGCAGCAGGCCCAGCAATTCATTGGCCGGCACCCTGGAGTCGGAACAGCCTATCCATAAATATTCGGGGGATTGTTGAGAAGCTAATTTGGAAAAGAACTGTTCGTCCTGTGCCTTGATGTCCGCGGCCCACTCACGATTGTTCCGAAATAATTGTTCTGGTGATAATCCGTGTCCGGTTTTGCGTAATTTTGAACTATTCATCGTACTCCTCGTCTAATGCGATAGTCGCCATTGTATACTACGCCCCATGAAATTGATTTCCTGCCGAACCAGCTGCGGTGCCTGCTGCACCGCTCCCTCGATCTCCTCTCCCATCCCGGGCATGCCCAACGGCAAACCGGATGTCAACCAAAGAGATGCATGAACTGTCGTGAAAATTGCGGAGCCTGCTGCATCGCTCCTTCTATTAACAGCCCGATTCCAGGTATGCCTGACGGAAAACCGGCTGGCGTCAAATGTATACAGCTTGGGGATGACTATCGGTGCCTGATATTTGGAAGACCGGAACGCCCGGCATTTTGCGGTGGACTACAACCATCTATTGAAATGTGTGGATTGAATCAAGAACAAGCTATGGTTTGGATAACTGAATTAGAAATATCGACGGCACCTAAATTGCAAACTTGACTAAATACCGACGTTTGATTATTTTACGGCTTAAATCTTCAATAACGATTCACCAGGTTCTGTATTTGATTTAATGATGATGATGATGAGACTCTATGATTGGCATCAACTGAAAAACGTTGAATAATTTCGGACCAAATACCAGAAAGGCTATCATGCGCAATTTTTTTTCATTACTAATTCTGTTTACTTTCAGCAGCAGCGCTCTGGCTGATTGGTTCCTGATTACAGAAAAAAATCCATATGCAAAATTTGACCAATACGTTGAAATGAGTAGCCTAAAAAGAGGTGGGGATTATGTCAGAGGGTATGCATTGAATGATTATCGACAAGTACAGACCTCACAACCCCAACCATATTTATCTCAAATGTTTTCTGAAGAATTTAACTGCAAGGAAGATGAAGTTACTTTCCTAAATATTACGACCTACTCACAAAATATGGCTCGCGGAAAAATAATCAATGAATCAGGCCCAATTCCGAAACAGCATATTCCGCCAGGCTCAGTTTTAAAGCAATACGAACAAATATTTTGTTTAAAAAAATAAATGGAGAATACTCCTAAATTTTTCAGTCACTGAACGCCAATTTAAAATTTTGCAATCAATTACCTAAATAACCGAATCACATTCAACCAGAGAGAGGTGTCATAATTTTCCTTCCAAATACCAATTAAATTCATCCTCCATAATTCCTATACTTTCAACTTGAACGCCAGGTCCTGCCAATTTGAGTAATGCAATGGATTCACATATCCACTTTTGCAATTCCGTTCGGCGCCTTACAGTAACTGGAAAATTAATCCCAGGATGTAGCGGTTGAATTTCATAATAATTTTCATTAAGTTCCGTCACACGTATTTTCATCATTTCTCGGAGCTAAATTAGTTTACACGCCTTGGAACCCCGGTGATGAAACAGTCAATCCAAGGAATAAAATATCCCCCAGAGCCCGCCTTCACCATCTGAAATTTGTTCATTATTGAACATTTGCACTTTGCAATAATCTCTCCAACTGAACATCCATTACCGATTACACACATAATTAAATGCTCTTGATTCATACACATTAGTCATGATTGGATTGTCATTGTTTTCTGTATAAACTAAATAATTTTTATCTGGTTTGGCGCTCGTATAATATTTAATCACAATGTATGTAGAAACTCGATTCGAGCAGTCGTATACGCTTACAGCCATGCTCGACCGATAATGTTTGCTCATATCATAAATAAGATGCCCATTACTATCTAACTTATCTATACCCTCCTGCATCACACCCATGTCTTGAAAACTGACTGCGCTATAAATGTTCGCTTCTTGATGTTTGATGGACTTACTATCAATATAAATATTCCAATTACCGAAATCAGAATTACCGAGCAATACCCAATCTCGTTCACTTCCGTATGCGTTAAAGCACGCACATAAAAATAATACCGTGACAAACCGTTGGCAAAGATTTTTCATAGATTTTATTCCGTAAAAATTACCAAATTGAGGCGATTGCGGAAAATGGAAAGGTTTAATAATATTTAAACATCACAAATTATTTTTATTCGATTTTTTTCACGGATGCATCGCAATATTTTTCATAGCTAACTTGCTGCCATGGTTCTTCAATTCCCTCGCACCATGCGTCAGCCGATTTAGGGGGATTTGGAATAATCATTTCAGGCCGCATCGGCAAAGTGCCATTTCCGAGCAAACGGGAAATCACAATCTCGCGCAGATATTGGGAAAGTTTGATTCCCACGTGGTCCGCCAATATTTGGATATCATCCCGTAGTCGCTTCGGAATCCAAACCTTCACTGGCGAGATATTTTTCCCAAGTTCAATAACCCAATAGGTATTTTCTCTTTTTTTTCCGGGCGGTTTGGATTGGTTAAGCTCGAGATACAGAATATTTTGAGCATCCTTAAATAAATATGGCTTCTCAAGTAACATCGCGTTGAATGCATAAACACCATAGCAATGCACAATTAAAAATTGCCTTAAATATTCACTCATTGAATTTCCGTTGATTGCACAAACCTCTTGTAGAGCCTTCTCAGCCGGTTCCGGCAACCAAAATTTAAGTGCAGAGTCATGGGTTCCTAAATCACTGTAGTCCCCAAGTTCTTTTAATATTTCTTCAAACTTCATTTTTTTAGGCGTCACCGCCTTGGGCCTATCAACCTTAGCAATTGCCTTTTTATTATTAATGAATGGCCACATACGTTTTATGAAAGATTAGGGGAATTTTTGTTTTATCAGAATTCAGCAGGTTAGTGTAACGCTTACGTTAAAAAAACCATAAAAAGGGAATAATCATGATAAAAATCCGGCCTATCAGCATAACTATGTGTTTAATTGGCTCTCTAATGGGGTGTGGTGGAGGTGGCGGTTCATCTGCGACGACAACACCTCCCGCACCAGTAATTGCAAAAGCACAGGGGCTATTCCAGGGTACTACTTCTGCCGGGACCAGCCTCGAGGGAATAGTTCTAGACGATGGCTCATTTTGGGGATTATATGGAACCCAATCCGGTAACTCCCTATTAATCAACGGATTTGACACTGGGCAGGTAACATCAAGCAATAACGCCTTTTCGATGACTTATACTGACTTTCCCAATCCCGGCGGTTCATCGATACAAGGAAGCGGGTCTGGCACCTATACCACGACATCATTGACGGGCTCAATCACTGAAAATGGAATCACCCAGTCATTTTCATTAACATCACCACAAACGACAGCCTATATTTACAATACCCCCGCCGTTATTTCTACCGTGACGGGTACCTGGTCAGGTTCCTTGTTAGACGGAGAAACTGGCACCGTTACTGTAATGGCTGACGGTACGTTTGTCGGCATTGCTTCAGGTGGCTGCGCATATAGCGGCACTTTTGCACCGCGGCCGAGTGGCGTAAATGTTTTTAACGTGATACTTAATTTTGGCACCGCGCCATGCCTTCTCCCCGGCCAATCGGCCACTGGAATTGCGCTTAGCGTCTCATTAGGCAATGGAACAAATGAGCTCATTGTCGCAGGAACCACTTCATCTCCAGCAGTCGGGACTGGTTTTTTCGCAATCCGATAATTATTTATTCTTACTCACTCACTGATGACAGGCAATTCATTTTCCAAAGGATATTTATGACAAAAATGTGCCCCAAAAACGTTGAATGTTTTTACTGTCATCAGGAAAGCGAACAAATATACATGGCCAGTTCAAATGCGATGGGAAGTCAAGATTTGGATTTTCGTTTTCCAGAAATGTACCGTTCAACGATGTACTCCTGGCTAGAGACCTGCCCTCATTGCCATTTCATTTCTCATGATATCAGCGAAAAATCAATTGGATTTGAGAATATTTCAGTTGCACGATATATGTCCACCCTTGCAAACCCGGATTTTCCCGAGCTTGCTCGAACATTTTTGGCCTATGCATTGTTGATGGAACAGGAAAACCCTGAATCGGCTGGTTATGCCCAATTGCATGCTGCCTGGGTGTGCGACGACGAGGAGCTATCCAAGCAAGCCCTTGAATGCCGAACTAATGCTATTCAAACATTGATGCCTTGCAGCTGCAATACAGGTGAAGAACGAGAAATTCAGAATCATCTTATCGTGATTGACATGTTGCGCCGTTCAGGCCGGTTTGAACAAGCGGCGAAATTATTGGATAACCTGATTGCAATAAATGATTTTCCCGATTACCGAGACGACGTATGCCATTTTCAGCAATCATTAATAAGCAGGAAAGACGCTGGCACCTATACCATCGATGACGCGTTCAACAGAAGCCAGATAAAATTCAATTAGGTAGATTTGACTATCAGTATTATGAACATTCAAAATTCTGTTCAGCAATCTGATTTTGAAGTATCAGTTATTCTTGGTGAGCTGCAGGGTTCCCTGATTTTTTTGACGGCTTTTAGTCAAAGAAATTAGGGGGCGGCGATTGCTGGCGGCGGGAACCCTGTTTTTCCACGACATGACTTGCCTCGGGCCCCGAATTTTGCCGGCATTATCGGCAAAAATTGGGTAGGCAAGACGGAGTGCAAGACATAGCTTTATCGTGTCGCGGCGGCCATTGAAAATGGGCGGAAAAGCGGGGTTCCCGCCGGCGGAGCCTGTTCTCTTTGTCGACTTGGAATATATTCCAAGTAGATGCTCGAAGGGCTTGGCGCATGCGCCAAGACTTGCATTGAACGTCATGACTGTGAACACACCAGTTCGTCAGCCCTGTTCACCTCCCCCCGAACGCGAGGGCGTATGGTCAGGGCGGTTGCTATACAGAGGAAACCATTTTTGGAGAATCCTCATTAGCAAAATAAAAAACGGCCGTCTTCTGGCTCAAAAAAATGAAATGAATACACTGCGGGCTATTCATCGCTTCGGAATACTTCGAACTCGCGACCTTGCCTCCTTGCTGTGGAATAAGTGGGAGAGATATGCGCCCCAATGTGAACCTAACTTAATGCCGCCACTTGCAACAGTATCCGGAATAAGAATGGCGCAACGCACTCTCGCCAGATTAAAAGCGCGAAATCTAGTTTTATGCGCCAAAGCTTGTGATGGAAGTTTTGTATATGCCCTTTCTACGAAAGGTGTCCGAATTCTGCTTGAAATTGGAATTCAAGCTGCGACAGGTAAAGACCACATTCGACGGCACAGTGCCGGGCATTTCAGACATCAATGTATATCAACAGAAATTGCAATAAGCGGTGTGCTTGAAGGATTTAAAATTGCTACTGAGCGGGAAATCGCTCAAGGAAGATGGTTAGGTGGAATGAATGGCATTTTCGGAAAAAAACCCGACGTCGTGCTCCGTGCTGGAAAAAAGATGTATTTTGTAGAGGTCGAACGCAGTCGAAAAAATCAAACTGACTATAAAAAGCTTTTGGCTTGGCTATTTGCGATTTGGCCCAACGTCATGCGGTCACCTGAGGAACATAATTCTTCATTCCAGAATCACATTATCACGAAGGTCATTTTTATCTGCACAAAACAATTTTCGGATAAGATTAAATCTGACCTTATCGTCTCTGGCTGGAGCGCAAACCAACTGGAAGCGAGATTAATATTCAACATGTCGCTATACAAGTTTGAGGCAATAACATTTTTTTAAAATAGGACAAGAAGTTGACCCGCCGGAGCAATTTCTATTTGATTGATTCAAGTGCACCTTAATAATTTGTGCACGGCCAGAAGTACCATCACCATCCGGCTATTCTGGTTTTTATTGGCTACCCGATGTTCATCACCTCGAAAATCCAATGAAAAAAACATAAATTCAAAACCTATTTTATTTATCAGTCTTAGAAGATATTAGTTTGAATTGGATGGTTGAGGAGGTATCGGAGTTTAGGCAAAACATCCCCCTACCCATGCTTGACATGCGGCGGTCGTGTTTTGCCTAGGTTTGGAAGGCCGCTTCGGCTCGTCGCTAAGGCACTTCAGTCGAGCGAATTCGCCGAAGCATGGTCAGACATTGAACAGATTTCGCCTGTCCCCGTCCGCATCTCTAACCATTACACCCGATGCCGCACCCTTTGACTCCCGCTTGGTGCGTAATAATTGTAAGCCGCGGGGTTTCCAGCCCTCTCCTCCTACACTAACGTATAGGCACCAGACTTCGATTTTTGATGCAAAACTAAGATTGTTACAATTTAAATTTACTATCCTAGAAATCTACGCAGCAGGTCTAATGGTTTTCTGGGTATTCCGGTAGGTCCCCTTCTTCCTGTTTGAACGCTATTCCTGATTTACCCAAAATCGCAGTCGCTTCAATTTCATTTTTTGACAATGGCAGGAAAATCTTCGAGTCGTGATTCTGAATTTGGAGCACCGCATGACTGCAGGGCCAAACCAAAAGACTGCTGATTACTCGACTGAATGACTGGTGCAATGCCGCACGTGCGCCCATTTTTTCGTCGGTAATATCTCGAGTTGCGACTAATGCGTCAGCAACAGCAGCGTCAACATCGCCATCCCAGACAACGCTTACAGGGTCGTTGGCAAGTGCAGCGAGTTTCGTGGTGCTGGCTTTTAGTTTTTCAATAGTCTCCTCAAGTCCACGTATGCGGCTGATTACAGCATCAGAATGGCCAACATCTTCAACAATTGACAACATATTTTCCATTGATTTTTTCGCTTGCGTGAGCATTGTGCGTTCGTGTTCCAATGCTTTCATTGCTTCCATCTTTGCGTTTCCTTCCATTATTTCAGCAGAAACGCAATTTATTAGCGGAGGAATAAGGGCATTCTCCAGCGCACGTGCATTCCAATTCGGGCAATTCGTGAGTCCGCGCTCTCGGTCAGCGCAAACGTAAATGGCGTAGCCTTTGCTATTGTTGCTGCTGTTTTTTGATTTACGTGAGAACGTCGCTCCGCAGTGGCCGCAATGCAAAAAACCTTGGAATATGTTGTGATATCCGGCGTCCCGCCGTTTTGGGAGGTTTTGACGGCGTATTGCTGCTGCTTGGACCGTATTAAAAACTTCGATGGAAACTATGGGTGGGTAGTAGTTTTCCCAGCACTCGCCGGTAGCGCGGCGAACCGCGCCATCTTTTACTTGAGGCTCAAAATCACCAAGGACTCGACGGTTATGAACCAATTTATGTGGAAGGGTCTTATGCCAATCAGTTGCTTTGCCAGGAACCGGCCATTTTTCCCTATTTGCGATTCTAGCGATGGCTGTCGAGCCAATACCGCGTGAAGCATATTCAAATACCTTAATGACACTTTCAGCCTTGTCTGGTATCACTTCCCACCCCGTTTTCGTAGCGTTAGGTCGAAGCCAACCAGGCCCCTGACCGAAGGCAAATGCCGACTTGTTATCACGTTTGCGTTTATGTGCCTTTTTAATTCTGTCGGCTTTTGTCGTTGACTCCTCATTTGCACGCACGAAAATCAGAACTGCGTACAACAGATTCATCGGTTCTTTTATACTTTCTTCATCCAGAACCCGACCGTCGACCAGCGTAACTACTCGGATACCAAGTTTGACTAGCGTAGATAACAACGACATCGCGTCGAGTACGTCGGACCGTGATAGTCGGTCTAAATTTTCAACTAACAGGAATGAACCGCGTTCTATGACGCCCTCCTCGACCGCTTTAATAAACGCGGCCAGTGCTCCTTTGGTAACATTTGAACGGTCGAAGGCCGAAACACCCAAATCTTCAAAAGAGGCCTCTTGCAAGTCGAGATTATTCAGCGCCGCATATTCACGGCTTTTATCAAGCTGTCGCATCAATGAATCGCCTTTCGCTTGCCGTTTTGTCGAAAATCGGACGTATGAATAGGCCTTTATTAGAATGGCATCGTAGTTACTGGACTGCTCATTGCGTATAATGCGTGACAGATTGTTTACAAATTTGTTCATCAGAGTGGTTCCTTAAGGTTTGTAGATGAACTAGTTAAGTAATCTTTTTTATTCATTACGAAATTACCAATGTTCAATACATCCCTTAAGGTAACCTCCGCCAAACCGGCCGGTGTGCCCTGCATCCAGCTTGATGCCGGGCTGCGCTGCATGATTTTTGGCTCGCCGCTGCGCCCGCCAGTCTGTGCCGGCCTGCAGCCCTCAGAGGAAATGTGCGGCAGTTCCAGAGAACAGTCACTTCTCTGGCTCACAGAACTGGAATATGCAACCTGCCCAAAGGAAATCGCTTAAATGAATCAGGCAGCACTGAAATTGCTTCAAAGCGTCTTTGGCTACCCCGCCTTCCGCGGCTCGCAGGCTGAAATTATCGATCATGTCACCGGTGGTGGCGATGCACTGGTGTTGATGCCGACCGGCGGCGGCAAATCGCTGTGCTATCAGATCCCGGCCATGCTGCGCAGCGGTGTCGGGATTGTGGTATCCCCCCTGATTGCGCTCATGCAGGATCAGGTGGACGCCCTGGCTGAAGTCGGGGTGCGTGCCGCCTTCATCAATTCCAGCCAGACCTTTGCCCAATCCCTGGCCATTGAGCAGAAAATGCGCCAGGGCGAACTGGATCTGGTCTATGTGGCACCGGAACGGCTGTTGACCCAGCGCTGCCTTGAATTGCTTGAAGTCTGCCCGATTTCACTGTTTGCCATTGATGAAGCCCACTGCGTTTCCCAATGGGGACACGACTTCCGGCCTGAATACATCAAACTGTCGGTATTGCACGAACGTTTTCCGACGGTCCCGCGCATCGCCCTCACCGCCACTGCCGATCAGGCCACGCGTGCAGAAATCATCACCCGGCTGCAACTGGAAAACGCGCTGCAGTTCGTTTCTTCGTTTGACCGTCCCAACATCCGTTACCGCATTGTTGAAAAAGCCAACGGACGCCATCAGCTGCTCGATTTTCTGCAGGCCGAACATGCGCAGGATGCCGGCATCGTGTACTGCCTGTCGCGCAAAAAGGTGGAAGAAACCGCCGAATTTTTAAACGAACACAACATCAGCGCCCTGCCCTATCACGCCGGCCTCGACACAAAAGTGCGCACCGCGAACCAGGCGCGTTTTCTGCGCGAGGATGGCATCGTGATGGTGGCAACGATCGCCTTCGGCATGGGTATCGACAAACCCGATGTGCGCTTTGTAGCGCATCTGGATTTGCCCAAAAGTATTGAAGGCTACTATCAGGAAACCGGGCGCGCCGGACGCGACGGGCTGCCGGCCAATGCCTGGATGGCGTACGGTCTGCAGGACGTGGTGCAACAGCGTCGCATGATCGATGAATCCGAAGCCGATGAAAATTACAAGCGACTGCAAAGTGGCAAACTCGACGCCATGCTCGCGCTGTGCGAAACCATCCACTGCCGGCGTGCCCATCTGCTGACTTACTTTGGCCAGCATGATGCCAACCGCTGCGGAAACTGCGATGTCTGCCTCAATCCGCCCAGCGCCTTTGACGCCAGCATTGTTACGCAACAGCTGCTGTCGGCCATTTACCGGGTTGATCAGCGTTTTGCTGCAGGCCATGTCATTGATGTACTGCGCGGCGCGGAAAGTGAACGCATTGTGCAGTGGCGCCACAACAAACTTTCCACCTATGGCATCGGTTCGGAGCGCAGCGAAGCCGAATGGCGCGCCATTTTGCGGCAGGCCATTGCACAGGGTTACGTCAGCGTGGACTATGATTCCTACAACGCGCTGAAATTGACCGAAACGGCACGTCAGGTATTGAAGGGTGAAATCAGCGTACAGATGCGCCGCTATGAAAAACCGCAAAAACCGGTCAAACAGAAACGCAGCGTGGCCAAGGGTTATGTGGAAGCCGACCTCAATGCCAGCGCCCTGCAGCTGTTTGAACAACTGCGCAACTGGCGCATGGAAACCGCGCGACTGCACAATGTGCCGGCCTATGTGATTTTCCATGACAGCACGCTGCGCGATATTGCCAACGCACACCCGTCGTCACTGGATGAATTGCGCGGTGTCAGTGGTGTTGGCGAGAAAAAACTGGCGACTTATGGTGAAGCCATTATCGAACTGGTGAAGGCCGGGTGATGAGGGGCATTATTTGTCCACCCCGGCATAATGCACTTCAACGGTAATATGAGACAAGCCTTCTTGCTGACTGAGCAACTCATGGTAATAAACCGGACCGCGCCCTGCTTCACGGGTGGCAACCGACACCACCGCGCCGAAATGTCCCGGTCCCAGACGCCAGATATGCAGATCCAGTAACTGATCGCCCGATTCATTCACGATGGCTTCCACTTTTTCAACCATGGACGCACCCGGATTCATGTCCAGCAGGATCGCACCGGTATCCTTGATCAACGTGTAAGACCAGCTCAGAATCACCAGCGCACCGATTATCCCGGCTGCCGGATCCATCCACATCCAGCCAAAATTGCGCGCCAGCAGCAAACCGATAATGGCCAGCACCGACACGGCCGCATCGGCAATCACATGGACATACGCTGCCCGCATGTTGTGATCGCGGTGATTGCGGTCATGATCATCGTGGTGGTCGTGGTGATCATGATGATCGTGCTCGTGCTCATGGCTGTGACCGTGACTGTGCCCATGATCACTGTCGCTCAACAGCCAGGCACTGACAATATTGACCAGCAGTCCAAGTACGGCAATCGGAATGGCTTCCGTAAACCGGATGGCAACCGGAGAAATAAACCGGTCGATGGCTTCATAACCGATCAGCAGTGCAATCATGGCCAGAATAATGGCACTGGTAAAACCGGCCAGATCACCCATTTTTCCGGTACCAAACACAAATTGCGGATTGGCCGCATGTTTCCTTGCATAGGTATAGGCCAGCGCAGCGATGAGCATGGCACCGGCGTGGGTCGACATGTGCAGACCGTCGGCCACCAGCGCCAGTGAGCCAAACATGCTGCCGCCGGCAATTTCGGCAATCATCATGATGGTACAAAGAACAATGACCGACCAGGTCTTCTTCCCGTTGGCATCGTGTCCCTCACCCAGAAACACATGATCATGGCCGCGCGAAAACGGTGAATCGTAAAATTTATTCATGGACTGGCCTTGCAGGAAGGTAGATTAATGGGGACGCGGGATTTTACCCTGTCAGGTGGCATTGCGCCATCCAGAAGCGGAAGAATTCTTCGGGTGGCAAGGCCGGTGACCAGTAGTATCCCTGACCATATTCACAACCCAGTTGTTTGAGTCGTTCCAGCGCCTGGCGGTGTTCGACACCTTCGGCAACCACTTCCAGTTTCAGACTGTGCGCCATTTCGATAATCGCGCGCACGATACCTTCATCGTTGCTGTTTTCGGTCATTCTGCGAATAAAGGATTGATCAATTTTGAGTCGCTCTACTTCAAACCGGCTCAGATAGCCCAAATTGGAGTACCCGGTACCAAAATCATCGATGGACAGATGGACGCCCAGCGCACGGATGCGCTTGAGCAGCGTTTTGATCTGTTCTGAATCCACGATCAGTAACGACTCGGTCAATTCCAGTTCGATCGACGAGGCCAGCAGATTGTGCTTTTCCAGTGCATTGATCACGTCACGTTCTATGTTATCGCGCCGGAACTGCACCGGTGACAGGTTGACCGCGATCACCAGATCCTGCAGTCCGGCCACCTGCCACAGTTTGGCCTGACGGCACGCTTCGTTGATTACCCAGGTGCCGATTTCATGGATTTGCCCGGAGCGCTCGGCAACATGGATGAATTTATTCGGTGGAATATTGCCCAGTTCGGGGTTGTGCCAGCGTATCAGCGCTTCAGCGCCGATGATTCTGCCGCTGTTGAGATCAAACTGCGGCTGGTAGTGCAGTCTGAATTCATTGCGTAACAAGGCGCTGCGGATTCCGGAAATAAGATGCAGATGCTCAATGACGTTGGTATTCATTTCAGCGTCATAAAACCGGAAGGCATTGCGTCCCGATTCCTTGGCCTTGTACATCGCCATGTCGGCATGCTTTAACAGCGCATCGAAGTCGTGACCGTTATCCGGATACATCGCCACCCCGACTGAGCAGGTCGCACTGATTTCCATGCTGTTGATTTTAAAGGGCTGCGCCATGACATCAATGATTTTGGCCGCCACCATGGCAACGGATTCCTGATCCTGCAATCCTGCGACGATGATCAGAAACTCGTCGCCACCCTGCCGGCTGACGGTATCACTGGAGCGCACGGCGCCTTTCAGGCGTTGCGCCACGTCACAGATCAGGGCGTCACCGGCAGCGTGGCCAAGAGAATCGTTGACCGTCTTAAAATTATCCAGATCCAGAAACAACAGGGCAACATACTCCCTGCTGCGTTTGCTCAGCTCGGCCACCTGTTCAAAACGGGTGCGCGCCAGCAACCGATTGGGCAGGCCGGTCAGCGCATCATTGTTGGCCAGTACATCAATATGGAGCAAGGCTTAGTGAATGCGCCGGTTTTCCGTTTCCAGCCGTTGCAGTGCCTGGCGCAAATCGCTGGCCAGCTGCCAGACAAAATAGGCCGTCGTCACCAGAATGGCCGCCACGCTGACCAGGGAAGAAAAACTCACCGGCTTGGCGACATTCACGTGATAGCCAGTCAGGTTGGAAAAAACCAGGTAGCACATCAGCAGCAACATCGCTGCCAGCAGGCCCAAAAAGAAGCGCAGGCTGACAAACATGGCGGCAAAAATCAGAATGGCCGGAAAGGCAATGATGGCCGCGTCCTGTATGCCGTCATACATATAACTCATCATTCCCATGGACAGCGCCAGTATGATGACGGTCAGTTTTGCTGCCAGCTCCAGTCGTTCCCGTATTGCCAGCCGGATCGCTATGCCCAGCAGCAGTTCGATGCAGGCCAGCACGGCAGTCGCAGACCAGTTTTTTTCCGAGATCATTAACAGAATAACCATGGCAACGGAGATCACCACCACACCGATTACCTGTATCAGGCGACGCGGCTTGAGTGTCATGCCGACACTGGATAGCAAGGGACTGGGTTGACCTGCAGTTTGCATAATGTAAGTTGGGGAACGGGTTACACGGTTCTTAACAGATTAGTAAACAACGGTGTGTGTTTCAACTTAATTGCATGGCGGGGATTACTGATCCTCTTCACGCCTTGGGCGGTCGCTGTTTTTAGTCTTGATCTGTATGGTCTGATCGTCAAAATGGCGGCGATTTTTCCCGGTAAAGCCGCGATAGAAGCGCTGGATTTCCAGCATGTCTTTTTCAATGTCGCCGGTAGGATGAAACAGATGCGCAACGCCGCCGACCTTGTCCTTGAAATCCATAAAACCCAGCAGTATCGGTACGTTGGCACCCAGGGCAATGTAATAAAAACCGGTTTTCCAGTGACTGACCCTGCCGCGCGTGCCTTCGGGCGGCACAATCACGGTCAGCCTTTGGCTGCGATTGAACGCATCCACGGTGGATTGCACCAGATTGCCTGACTTGTCGCGGTCCACCGAAATACCGCCCAACCAGCGCATGAGCCCACCGAGCAGCGGTGGGAACAGACTGGATTTGCCCATCCAGTACACCCGCAAACGCAAGGCAAAACAGACCATCAGGGTGAACGGGAAGTCCCAGTTGCTGGTGTGCGGCGCGGCAATCAGAACATATTTTTTTTCGACAGGGGCCTGACCTTGAACGCGCCAGCCCAGCAGGCGCAGAATCAAAACGGAAAGCCAGCGCATGAGCGTGTTGATCACTGGCGCATCAAAAATTGTGTAATGCATAACTGGTCAGGTCCGATCTGGTTTCGCTAAAATGTCACAAGGGCCTGAATTATAGTTGCTGAGGTTAAAAAATTACAGGACGCAATAACGCCGGAAGATGCGGATGATCTGTTTCCTGACAGGTTTGTCGGTAAACCTGCGCTGGGCGGGCTTGCCATTCATCCATTGATTCACCCATTCATCCCAAGAAATCCCCATTCTGTCGCATTGCTTCCATAGCAAAAACCAAATTCACTATACTGCCGAAAGTTCTTAAAATCAGACTAAAAGCGTCAGACCAAAAGCGCAGTTAAATTTTGATTCATTATTCAACGTCCGTGTTTAAATTATGTATACTCGCGGCAACTTAAATTACCTGACCTGGAGATTCACCATGTTGCGATACCCTCTTTCCACATTGCTGCTTGTTTCCACGTTAGCTTTGGCGGTTTCCATGACGCTGACCGGATGTAACAACGCGTCGTCCAAGGTCGACAAAAATGCTGCCGCGACTGAAATTCTGCTTATCGCGCCCGAAGATACCACGACCATCCACAGCAATGCGTTTGCTTCCGGCCCCTCCATCACGGGTGCCATTCAGCCTGAAAAAAAGGCCGACCTGCGCGCTGAAATTTCTTCAGTGGTGCTGCAGGTATTGAAAGAAAACGGCGAAAAGGTACAAAAAGGCGACCTGCTGGTGCGACTCGATGACACCTCGATCCGCGACAGTCTGAACTCAGCCCAGGAATCCGAGCGTGCCGCATCACAGTCGCTGGAACAGGCACAACGCCAGTACGAACGACTGAAAACCCTGCGCGCTTCCGGTATGGCGTCAGCCCAGCAACTGGAAGACGCCGAAATCAAGCGCAACAACAATCTGTCCGATCTGTCCGCAGCCAAAACCCGCACCGTACAGGCCCGCCAGCAATTGCAGCGCACCGAAATTCGCGCACCGTTTGATGGCATCGTGAGCGAACGTAAAGTATCCAATGGCGACACCGCCCAGATCGGCAAAGAGCTCATCAAGGTGATTGATCCGGCCAGCATGCGCTTTGAAGGTCTGGTTTCGGCCGACATGGTCAGTCAGGTCAATGTTGGTCAGAACGTCAGTTTCAGAATCAATGGGTATACCGGCCAGTCGTTTAATGGCACGGTCAAACGCATCAATCCGGAAGCCAATCCGGTCACCCGTCAGGTCGAAGTACTGGTCAGCTTCAAGGGCAGCACGCTGCCTATGGTGTCTGGTCTGTATGCAGAAGGTCAGATCGAAGCCGCCAGCGTGGCTACGCTGATGATTCCGGATGCGACAGTGGTGCACAGTGGTGACAAGACTTCGGCGTGGAAAATCAAGGATGGCGCAATCCACAAAATTGACATCGCACTCGGTGCACGCGATCAGCGTCGTGGTGACTATGCCGTAAAAAGCGGTCTGACTGACGGCGACGTCCTGCTGCGCAATCCGGGTACCACGCTCAAAGATGGCCAGAAAGTGGACACGTCCAACAAACCCGTTGCTGCCGCTGTCAAAGGAAAATAAGCCATGTTCTTATCCGACTTCAGTATCAAACGACCGGTTGCAACCATCGTCATCATTATTATGCTGATGTGCCTTGGTTTGCTTGCTCTTAAAAAACTCAGAGTCAACCAGATTCCCGACGTACAGCAGCCGGTTATCGTGTTAAACATTCCTTATCCTGGCGCCTCACCCGAAACAGTCGAGCGGGAAATCATCAACCGGATCGAGAAATCACTGCAAAGCATTACCGGTGTGGATCAGCTGCGTTCCACTGCCAACGAAGGCAATGCCACTATCGTAATTATCTTCAAATTCAACAAAAATCTGGTTGAAGCTTCCGATGAAGTTCGCAACGCTATTGGAACGGTACGCTACAAACTGCCGACCGAAATGCGTGAACCGGTGCTGCAACGCATTGACCCGTCAGCCGATCCGATCATGGAAATGGCGTTGTCCTCTACAACACAGTCCCATGCGGAAATTTCGCGATTGGCGGAAGACCAGCTGGCCGACAAATTCAGGGCGATAGACGGCGTTGCCGTCGTGGCAGTCAACGGAGCGCTGCGCCGTGAACTGAGCGTATTGGTCAAGGCCGAAAAGCTGCGCGAGTTCAACGTTTCAGTCAGCGACGTGGTCAATGCGCTGCGCAACCAGAATACCAACGCGCCGGTAGGCAAGGTGCTGGGCACGCTCAGCGAACAAAGCATCCGTCTGGTGGGCCGCATCGAAACACCGGCCGAGTTTGAACAGATCGTCATCAAACATAACGGCGACCAGCTGGTGCGTCTGTCCCAGGTTGCCACCATCGAAGACGGCTTTGCCGAGGTCAGCTCGTACAGTAATCGCAACGGCCTGCCCAATGTCAATATTGAAGTCACCCGCGCCAATAATGCCAGCACCATTACAGTCGCAAAGAAAATTCGCGAGCTGGTCGACACCATGAACAAAACCATGCCGACCGGCACGAAAATGGTTATTACCAGAGATGGTGGCGAAGAGGCCAAGGGCAATCTGGACAACGTGATCGATTCGCTGATGTTTGGCGCCTGTCTGACCCTGTTTGTCGTATTCATATTTCTGAACTCATGGCGCTCCACCCTGATCACGGGATTAAGTTTGCCAACCTCGGTGATTGCCGCTTTTATCGCGGTATGGGTGTGCGGATTCACGCTCAATTTCATGACGCTGCTCGGTCTGTCGCTGGCCATCGGGGTATTGATCGATGATGCAATTGTGGTGCGTGAAAACATCGTGCGCCACATGGAAATGGGCAAAGACCGGCGCACCGCAGCGTCAGAAGGTACGCGTGAAATCGGCATGGCGGTTGCCTCCACCACGTTTTCGATCATGGCCGTATTTATCCCCGTGGCATTCATGCAGGGTAGTGCCGGCGAATGGTTCAGGCCATTCGCCCTGACGGTAACCACTTCCGTTCTGGTCAGTCTGTTTATTTCCTTTACGCTCGATCCGATGCTGTCGGCTTACTGGGGCGATCCGGTCGGACATCATCAGCAAGTCAAAACGGGGATCAGTTTATGGCTGCAAAAATTCAATTACTGGTTTGATCACCAGGCCAACCGCTACAGCAACGTCATTGCCTGGGCGTTGCATCACCGTCGTTCCATGGCCGTGATTGCCGGTCTGAGTTTTGTCGGCGCCATTGCACTGCATGCGACGCTGGGCGGTTCCGAATTTTTGCCAGCTTCTGATTACGGGCTGATTGCCATCGATGTACGCACACCCTCCAGTTCCAGTCTCAACTATAACCAGATCAAAGTGGAAAAGGCGGCAGAACTGGCACGGTCCGTTAAGGAAACCGTCGCAACCAACAGCAATATCAACGCCAGTGGCGGCCGCATTTATGTCGATATCGACAAAAGCACAAAACGCAAACGTTCCGCCAAAGAAATTGCGGTCGAACTGCGCACGCTCATGAAAGGCATAGTCGGGGCCGAATATGTCGTGCTCGACGATATGAATAATGGTGGCGACAAGCCGGTACAGATCAAATTCTATGGGACTGATTCTCGCCGCCTGGCTGTCATTACCGATGAATTCATGGAAAAAATGCGCCACATTCCCGGCGCGGTCGACGTGGGATTATCCGAACAGGCGCCCAAAGACGAGCTGCAGATTGAACTCAACCGCGGACTGGCAAATTCACTCGGCATTTCCGTTGCCGATGCCGCGCAGGCATTACGGGTGGCATTTGCCGGTGTCGAAGTCGGCGACTGGGTCGACCCGACCGGTGAATCTCGCGATGTGGCCGTTCGCCTGCAGCCCAGCGACCGTTTAAACGCGGAAAATATTGAACACCTGCCCATCGCAGTCAATGGCAGCAGCAATATGGTGCCGCTTGATCAGATTGCCACCGTCAAGATGAGCAAAGGTCCGTCCAAGATCCAGCACAGCGACGGCAAACGCATGGTAAACGTGTCGGCCAACGCTCAAGGTCGTTCAGCCGGTGAAGTTACTGCAGACGCATTGAAGATCGCCAACGCCATCGATTTTCCGGACGGCTTTGGCATTCAGCTGGGCGGCGCCGCACGCGAGCAGGAATTACTGTTCACCGAAATGATCATTGCACTGGTCATGGGTATCGGTCTGATGTACCTGATTCTGGTCATCCAGTTCGGTTCCTTTACTGCGCCGGTGGCTGTGATGATGTCGCTGCCGCTCAGCCTGATCGGCGTGGTGCTGGCGCTGCTGCTCACCGGCGGCACACTGAACCTGATGAGTCTGATCGGCATCATCATGCTCATGGGACTGGTGGCCAAAAACGCGATCCTGCTGCTGGACTGCGCCCGCAAACATGAAGCCGCAGGCCATGAACGTGAAGACGCACTGATGTATGCCGGCCGCATGCGTTTGCGCCCGATTCTGATGACCACCTTTGCACTGATCGCCGGCATGATGCCGGTGGCCATCGGACTTGGCGAAGGTGGCGAATTCTACCGGCCGCTGGCGGTGGCAATTATCGGCGGCACCATTACCTCAACCCTGCTGACGTTGCTGGTCGTACCGACCTTTTACGACAGCATCGAAATTTCACGCGACCGTCTGTTTGCCAAACTGAATGCACGTGCCGGGCGTATGAATATCGTGTTTGCCTTCTTCCTGACCATGGCCGAAGCGCTGATGACGTTGCTCATGCTGCGCTGGGTGTACCGGACGGTTATTGTGCGCTTCGTTTTGCGCCGGCCTAAAGCGGCGGTTACTGCGGTCTGATTGTTGGCAGCAATCCCAAAAAAAACAGGCGCCTGAAGTTAAAGGCGCCTGTTTTTTTAACGAAAGACAGAAGCTGAATTTTGACAAGAAGATGCACTACGAATACAGCTGACCTCGTGCGTGCAATTAAGCCAAAAAGCCACATTTGTAATACCACTTGGGGAAAATAAAGCGAGGCGAATATCGTTGCCCTTGTTATGATGTTGTGCCATTTCGGCTGCACCATGCTTGTTTTCCTCATCTGCTGTCTACCAATCAAAGAAATGTCAGTGACATTGCACATCATCCCTGCACAACGACCATTCAGGCATTTCATGACAATGACCTGCATGGGTGCACTGCTGGCTGTCTGTGCAGTGTCATCCGGCTGGTGTGAAACGCCCAAATCCGACAATACCCTGCAGGTCCTGCACTGGTGGACTTCCGACAGTGAACGCAAGGCCGCCACCTTTCTGGCCGCCCGACTGGCTGAAGAAGGCGTCTACTGGCAGGACGTTGGCGTTCCGGGTGGCGCCGGCATTGGTGCGGGCAAGGTGCTGAAAAGCCGGGTACTGTCCGGTAATGCCCCTGAAGTCACTCAGGTCATTGGCGCGTCGATCCGCGGCTGGGATGAGCTGGGCTTTTTACTGGAACTGGACCGGGTTGCCAGCGCCGGCAAGTGGAGCACGGTTTTTTTCCCTACGGTACAAAGTCTGATTCATCCACGCAAGCACGTGGTTGCCGCACCGCTGGGCATCCATCGTATCAATACCCTGTTCTACAACCGAAAAATGTTTGCCGCACACCACCTGAATCCGCCACAGACCTGGGATGACATGGTGATCCTGTCAGCACGCCTGAAAGCCGCCGGCATTGTTCCGCTGGCCCAAAGCAGTGAACCATGGCAGGTGGCCACGCTGTTTGAAAATCTGATTCTGGCCGAAAGTGGTCCCGAGTATCACCGCGACCTGTTCGTCAAACAAAGCGTGCAGGCGGCTCTGGACCATCGACTCATCGACGCACTGGAACATTTGCGCATCATGAAATCGTGGATGAGCAATCCGGTTGAGGAACGTCCCTGGCCGGTGGTGGTACGCCAGTTTGCCAACCAGGAAACGGCCATGATGATCATGGGTGACTGGGCCAAGGGTGAGCTCAACGAAATGGGTCTGGCCACCGATGACGAATTCTCCTGCAGCACCGTGGCCGGCACCGGCAGATATCATCTGTACAGCGTCGATACCCTGTCCATGTTTTCCACCAGTCCCTCGCGGGGACCAGCCCAGGAAAAACTGGCCAGACTGGTGGCCACACCTTCGGTACAGACTGACTATAACGCCATCAAAGGTTCGGTATCGGTGCGGCGCGACGCTGACCCGTCAAGGATGGACAGCTGTGCGCGCGTCGTGGAGCAAATTTGCCGAAGGCAGTACCGTCCAGGCCCCCAGCCTGGTGCATCGCATGGCTACCGATGAATCCACCAGGGATGCCATTATCGTTGTCATCCACCATTTTTTCATTGATGACAGCGTCAAACCTGCGGAAACTCAGAAACGACTGGCCGCCATTTACCATACCTTCAATATCAATAATCGCCAGTAAAAAACAGGAGCAGCGAACCCCATGCTACGCAAAATACTCATCGTCGATGACGACCAGAAAACCCGGCTGTTACTGAAGACCTATCTTGAAAAAAACCAGTACGAAGTCAAACTGGCCCACAACGGTGAAAGTTTTATCAGCGAATTCAACAGCCAGACCGACCAGTGGTCGCTGGTGATACTGGATGTGATGCTGCCCGACACCGATGGCTTTGCGCTGTGCAAAATTGTGCGACAGCGCTCCAACGTGCCGATCATCATGCTCACGGCCAGCTCCGATGAAACCGACCGTATCGTGGGCCTGGAACTGGGTGCCGATGATTACATGGCCAAACCCTACAGCCCGCGCGAACTGCTCGCGCGCATCAAGGCGATCCTGCGCCGCAGCAGCGTTGAAGGTACCGGGCCGGCAGTGCCTGCCCAGCGCTATTACCGGTTTGTCGGTTTCACACTGGATTTAATTGAACGCAAGGTCACCGACAGCGATGGCACCGTGGTGCCGCTGACCGGACTGGATTATCAGCTGCTGAAATATTTTGTCGAACACCCCGGAGATGTTCTGGACCGCAGTGTGCTGTGTGAAGAAACCCGCGGGCGGGATGTCGGCCCGCTGGACCGTACGCTGGATGTGCAGATCAGCCGGTTGCGCTTGCTGCTAAAGGATGACAGCAAGCAGTTTGCCCTGATTAAAACGGTGCGCGGTGCCGGCTATGTTTTTTCTGCCGACGTGAGTAGTTCCAGTGTCTGAAGCCGGCAAGATCAGATTGAGACAATGGCACTGGCTGCCCCAATCGCTGCTGGGCCGGCTGTCGCTGGTCATGGTATTCGGGGTACTGCTCACGCAGCTGGCCGGCAGCGTGATCTGGGCGGCCCAGCAGCGCACCAAGGCCGAAAGCGAAGCCAGAACGGCGGCGACCTATCTGGCGCACAGCGCGTCCTCCTCAATCCGTTTTTTCAGCAGTCTGCCGGCCAACTATCGCACGGTACTGATTCAACAGTTCCGCGAAATGGGTGGTACGCGTTTTTTTGTGCAGAACAATAATGATTCCGTCCCGGTTACCGAAATTGAAGCCCAACCCATTGCGCAGACCATCGTCTCTCAGGTCCGCAGCACACTGCTTTCCGATTTACCCAATTCCAGTCAGATTCGCGTAGCGTTCGCGTGGCCGGATCAGCTGACCATTTCTGCAGGAGGCATGCACCTGTCCGATCTGCCGGAAAGCTGGGTGCAGCACATTCTGCTGATCAAACCCGATCCGGCGCCGGTACTCGTCATCCAGACCGAACTGGAACCGGGCAACTGGCTGTACCTGGCGTCGGTGATGCCCAATCCTTATTTTTTAAAGGTGAACGACCCGCTGTCATTCGACCGTTTGTTGCTGCTGGGACTGTCGCTGGCGGCCGTGCTGCTGTTGTCGTTTCTGGTGGTGCGCTGGATTACCCGGCCACTGTCGGCCCTGTCGGACGCGGCCGAAGCCTTCGGCAAGGGCGACAGCCCACCGGAACTGCCGGAAACCGGCAGCCGTGAATTCATCAATACGGCGCGCGCCTTTTCGGCCATGCGCCTGCGCATTCAATCCTATCTGGAAGATCGCGAACGTTTGTTCATTTCAATATCACATGATTTGCGCACGCCGATCACGCGTCTGAAACTGCGCTCCGAACTGCTCGATGATGATGTACTTCGGGTTGAATTTGAAGAAGATCTGGATGATCTGGACATGATGGTCAAGGGTGCGCTGCAATATGTCAAAGACAGTGACATCCATGAAAATCCGATGGAGGTCAAACTGGATGTATTGATCAAGCGCCTGGTACGCAGCGCGCATCTGGCACGTCACCATGTCACCTACACCGAGTCCGGCATCATGGTGCGCGGCAAACCGCTGGCGTTAAAGCGAGCCATCGGCAACCTGCTCGACAATGCCCTTTTTTATGGTGAACGCGCGGAAATCACGGTCACGGCCGACGCGGGCTTTGTCTTCATTCAGATCCGCGACCATGGGCCAGGTGTACCGGAAGAAGCGTTTCAAAGTCTGTTTGATCCTTACGTGCGGCTGATACACGGTCGCGAAAAAAATGAGGGTGGCATGGGACTCGGACTGGGCATTGCGCGCAGCGTGATTGAAACCCATGGCGGGCAGCTGATACTGGAAAATCATCCGGAGGGTGGTTTGAATGCGATCATTAAACTGCCGCAATAATTTTCCTGTTGAGATGCTGGGATTACATCCCAGCCTGCGAATCCGTTCCCTGTAGGCTGGGATGCAATCCCAGCATCCCCGGTTAACGTGATGTTCGTAAATCCAACAGATTCAGAATGCATTTTGTAAAGTTTTGTAAGGATTTAATAATTTTTATTTTTCCTTTTATTTATTTATGCGAAATGCCAATCCTGTCAATCAGGCTGTGCGCAGTGGGGAATAAAGCCATGCCGTGATCAAAGTAAAGAAAGGTAAGGATCAACAATTCACGCTTTCAGTTTTTATCAAATCAAATCATCAGCTTAGCTGACATCACTGCAAATTTTGCCGCACGCTTTCATTACAAACTGGGCGCTGCTAGCATCGGTTTCATTGTTCGGCAGCGCAACTGGCTGCCATCAAGATGAATCATACAACCCGTCGTATGACTTGCCGGCGCCCTCCACAAGGCGTCGGTTTTTTTGTGATGACGGATAGCGTGGTTGAATTTGTACAGTGAACAATCAGAAGTTCGAAGTTTTTTAACGTCAATCAATAGTCGTATTTCAATAAACAATTCTCAGGGAGATATTTGCATGACTAAGCCTTTATTCAAGAAAAAATTATTACCCGGTCTGATTGCTGTTGTTGTGAGCACCATATCGATTCAGGCAGCGTATGCAGCCGACGAGCAGGCACAGGCAGCGCCGGCGGCTGAGGCAGCGCAGGTTGTTGAAGTACAGGGTATTAGAGATTCACTGAATAAAAACCTGGCCACCAAACGGGATGCGCAAAACGTCATGGATTCGGTTTCTGCAGAGGATATCGGCAAATTCCCGGACCGTAACGTCGGTGATGCTCTGGAGCGCGTGCCGGGCGTGACTGTTCAAAACATGCTGGGTGTCAATCGCGACGTGTTCATTCGCGGCACCAACAAAGATCTGAATATGGCGCAACTCAATGGGCAGGACGTGGCGTCGGCCTACTGGTGGGCCAATGATACCCAGTCGCGCGGTTTCAGCTTTGACATTCTGCCCTCGGAAATCATTTCCAGCATGGACATTTACAAGAGCCCGTCTGCCGACCAGAACGAAGGTACCATCGGTGGTCTGATCAATATCAAAACCCGCAAACCGTTTCAGTTCAAGGATCAGCTGACCGCGCAGTTTACGGTTGAAGAAGTCTACAGCGACCTGCCAAAAAAATGGGACCCGCAACTGTCCGGCGTCATCAACTGGAAAAACGATGAGAATACCTTTGGCGTCCTGTTTGCGCTCAACGACCAGAAGCAGACGCTGCAGCGTAACGGTCTGGAAAACTTTACCGATGGCGGCTCCCAATACAATATCGTCAACGCCCAGACCGGCGCCACCACGCAAAACGTGATGGCAGCCTGGGGGGGCGGCACGCCAATATTCCAGCAGGACCGCAAGCGCACCACCGAAAATCTGGTCTTTGAATTCAAACCGAACCGTCAGACTGATATTGCGCTGAGCATGCTCAATACCAATATGGATTTAAATAACAGCAACCAGAACTATCTGTGGTTGTGGGGTGGCGTTGCCACGCCGGCTGCGGCCAATGCCACGAGCGGTAAAAGCGGCACGATTACGGTCACCAATCCCAACATCATTCAGACGGTCAACGGACCGGCTCTGGTCGGTGGCACCGTCAATACTGCCGGAACCGGCCAGAATGTGAATGGCTATCCGATCGGTGGCAATCTGTCGTTTGAACCGATATTTCGCAAAGCCTACGTCGATTCCCAGGTAGTTGATCTGGATGGCACCTATAAAGGCGATGGCTGGACAGCACATGGTCAGGCCGGTGCCACCAGCGCCAAAGGTGGCAGCAGTCATGACTACGACATGTGGTTTGCCGCGCCGTCCTCGATCACAACCAATACCGCCGGCAACAATACCTTCGGCGTGACCTACAACCAGATTAATCCGACCAATCCGAACGTCATGTCACTCATGAGTGCGCATGACAATCCGCGTGAAATGAAAGCCACCGAAAACTATGCCCAGGGCGATCTGACACTGGATATGAACAACGGTTTTCTACGTGACATTAAATTCGGTCTGAAATTCAGTGACAGCACCAACTCGAACAACCAGATGAGCGCCACTGACGGTCCGGGACAACCCGGCTGGCAGTCACTGTCACTGGCGTCCGTGTCCACCGGTTCAACGCCGGTACTGAATAACTCGGCCGGTTCGCTGCAACAGTTTGCCATGGTCAATCCGGGTGCCTTCTGGGGTACGGTGGTGCCGATGTACAACCAGGGCATGGTGTATACAAAAAACTGGGCAGCCGATTACAGCATCAAGGAACAGATTACGGCTACCTACGGCAAGGCCGATTTTGAAGTCAACAAACTGCGCGGTGATTTCGGCGTGCGTCTGATCAAAACCGATGACACGTCCACCGGTTATGAACAGCTCAGCGGTCAGTCGAATTACTCCTCGGTCAGTGTCGATCATTCCTATACCGATGTCCTGCCGAGTCTGAACGTGGTGTATGACCTGCGCAATGACCTGATTTTGCGCGGAGCGGCCTCCAGAGGCATGGCACGTCCGGACTGGTCGCAGTTGAGCCCGGCATTAACGCCGGACGGCACGATCACCAATAAATACTCCGGCGGCAATCCAATGTTGAAACCCTACCACGCCAACCAGATTGAAGCCGGTGTGGAATGGTACTTTGCCGATGCATCCATGGTGTCTGCAACCGTGTTTGCCAAACGTCTTGATACCTTTATCTACACCAATTCGGATTTCGAAACTGTCAATGGTGTGACCTCTCAGGTGGTGCATTCGGTGAATGCCAATTCGGGTGCATCGATCAACGGTCTGGAACTGCAGTGGCAGCAACCACTGGGCGGCGGCTTTGGCATGGTGAGCAATCTGACGTTGACTGATGCCAAATCGAATGCTACTGCCGAGGGGCAACCGGCTGAAGTAGTGGGCAACTCGAAAGAGTATTTCAATTACTCCGCTTTCTATGAAAAAAATGGTTTTTCCGCGCGCATTTCCTATAACTACCGTTCGAAAACCTACGGTGGCTTTGATGAAGGCGGACAGGACATTACCAGTGCATACGGACAGTGGGATGCCAATGCCAGTTACGACATCAACAAACACCTGAGTCTGTTCCTGACTGCGGTGAATCTGAATAACGAGTTTGTACGGACCAATACCACTGCCGGCATTCCGGTGGGCAGTTATGAAAACGGTTCACGCTACAGCCTCGGATTGCGCGGCAAGTTCTGATGACAACCCGGAACTGATAAAACGCTGTGAAGCCTCCCCCTAAAAAGGGAGGCTTTTTTCAGGATTCACCATTCAGGCCGCTTCGCCCTGTGACGAACCAACCTGGATTCTTATTATTTGGAATGTGCCATGAATGACAATGAGCAAGCCCCAGGATCAACCAAAGATGTTGTGGTTGCCATGTTTTTTATCAGTCTGCTGTTTTTTATTCTGGGCTTTGCAACCTGGCTCAACGGCTCACTGATTCCTTTTCTTAAAATTGCCTGCGATCTGAATAATTTTCAGGCGCTCTGGGTTACCTTTGCGTTTTATATTGCGTATACCGTCATGGCTTTGCCGTCGGCTGCGATACTGGGCCGGATCGGCTACAAAAACGGCATGACGCTGGGACTGTTTATCATGGCGCTGGGCGCCCTGCTGTTCATTCCTGCGGCCAGATCCGGTTTCTACGGATTGTTTCTGGCCGCATTGTTTACACTGGCTTCCGGCATGACCTTGATGCAGACCGCAATCAATCCGTATATTGTCTGCATCGGTTCGCGCGACAGCGCGGCAATGCGGATTTCCATCATGGGTTTGTTCAACAAGAGCGCCGGCATTGTCGTCCCACTGATTTTTTCGGCACTGATACTGTCTGGTATTGGCAATTACTCCGATCAGGCACTCGGAGCGCTCAGTACCGCCGACCGGGCCCTGTTGCGTGCCGACCTGGCTGCGCGCCTGGCGTTTCCCTATGCGATCATGGCACTCGGCCTGCTGGCTGTGATGACCATCGTCCATTTTTCAACCCTGCCGCAATTGAAGGTGGAACAGCAGGAGCAGACCGTCACGCGGTTCGGCATATTTCAGTTTCCGCAACTGGTGCTGGGCGCGCTGACCCTGTTCGCCTATGTCGGCGTTGAAGTGATTGCGGCCGACACCATCGGCCTGTATGGCAGGCATATCGGCGTGCCCAATTTTGCCGTGCTGACTTCGTATACGATGGGCTTTATGGTGCTGGGCTACATTCTGGGAGTGACGACCATTCCGCGCTGGCTGACGCAAAAAAATGCCCTGCTCATGTCGGCATTGTGCGGCATCCTGTTTACTGCCGGTGTGACGATGAGCTCGGCAACCGAGGTCGGCATGGCACAGGTTCTGGTCGGCTGGACCGGGGTGCCACCGGTACCGAACACGGTCATGTTTTTAGCCATGCTGGGCTTTGCCAACGCACTGGTATGGCCTTCGATCTGGCCGCTGGCGCTGCAGGGATTGGGAAAATATACCGCCAGCGGTTCGGCACTGCTCATCATGGGTATTGCGGGGGGGGCCCTGTTGCCCATGCTGTATGGCCGATTTTCTGATTCGTTCAATTCACAGTCGGCGTACTGGATCATGCTGCCGTGTTATCTGCTGATTCTGATTTACGCGGTAAAGGGACATACCATGCGCAGCTGGAGATAGCCAGATTGGCCGGTCGTTCTGCATGGCTTTTGCCAGCTGCCAGCGGATGTGCGGCCTTGGGATTTCCACCAATCCAGCACCTTGAGCGGGACATTCTGTGACCAGGCATTCTGCGCGACCGGCAACAGGGCTGCTGCGATCAGCATTACGGCACAAGCCCATGCTGTTGATTTTTTAGTCATTTTTATTATGGTCACTCCAACTTTCTGTGACGTCTCTTTGCGCGTGGCAAAACACGATAAACCAGGTCCAGATCGGTCACCGCGCAAAAAGCTGATTTTTCTTGCATAACCAAGGTAGAATGCTGCGAGGTTTTTCCCAAACCGGTTTAGCCGCAACAAGTTGATGCAAACCCGACTCACCACTACCTGATATTTTCCCATGACCAGCCAGAAAACTTACCCTTCCCTGATTGCAGATATTGGTGGTACCAATGCCAGATTTGCCATCGAAAACGAACCAGGTAAATTTTCCGCCATTCAGATTCTGAAATGCGCCGAATTTCCCACCATCTCGGATGCGCTGCGCACCTATCTCCAGCATCAGGATGCCATTGCTGCGGGCGCCGAACACATACGCAAGGCCGGCATTGCCATTGCCAATCCGGTGCACGGTGATTTCATCAAAATGACCAATCATCACTGGTCGTTTTCGATTGCAGCGGTGCAGGAAGAATTTGGTTTCAGTCCGCTGCAGGTGGTCAACGATTTTACGGCTCTGGCCCTGTCCTTGCCCCATCTGGATTCAACCCAGAAATCGCAGATCGGCGATGGACAGCCCAAAGCCGGCGCAGCAATCGGATTGCTCGGCGCCGGTACCGGACTGGGTGTCTCCGGATTGATTCCTGCGCCTGGCGCGCCTGGCCTCTGGGTTGCGCTGGACAGTGAAGGCGGCCATACCTCGTTTTCTCCTACCAATCAGCGCGAAATTGATATTCTGCAGTTTGCGCTGAAGTCGTATGCCCATGTTTCGAGCGAACGCCTCATGTCAGGTTCCGGACTGCTGCTGATTTATCAGGCGCTGGCTGCGCGTGCAGGGGTGCCGGCCGATACCATCGATATTCCGGAAATTACCCGGCGCGGTCTGAAGAAGGAGTGTCCGATCTGCGAAGAAACGCTCTGGGCCTTCTGCGACATGCTGGGAACCATGGCCGGCAATCTGGCTGTCACGCTCGGTGCCAAAGGCGGAATTTACATCGGTGGCGGTATCGTGCCACGCCTCGGAACGTTTTTTTACGAATCGAATTTCCGGAAATGCTTTATCCAGAAAGGCCGTTTTGAAGAATTTCTCAATCCGATTCCCACCTATGTCATTACCGAACCCTACCCGGCCTTTTTCGGCATTTCTGCGCTGCTGGCGCAAACCTGACCAATGCTGCCCTGCTACCCCCAGCGTGCGTCCATATAAGAATTGGTGCTATTCATATAGCCATTAAATCGTTTTTGACAGTTATTTTTCATGTGATGATGCGACGGTTCAAATCATAAAAGTAATAAGGCAGCCTGCCTTGCCACTTTTTCCGGTTTCTTAACCTTTCGGTCCAGGCACAATGAATTTTCAACAACTGCGCTCAATACGCGAAGCTTCGCGCTGCGGCTTTAATTTAACTGAAGTTGCCAACACCTTGTTTACTTCCCAGCCGGGTGTCAGCAGGCAGATTCGTGAAGTCGAGGATGAGTTGGGTGTGGAAATTTTCGAGCGCAACGGCAAACGTCTGACCGGACTGACCGAACCGGGCAAAGGCATTCTTAAAATTATTGAACGACTGCTGGTCGAGGCGGAAAATCTGCAGCGCGCCAGCGATGACTATACCGATCACACCAAGGGCACATTAACGATTGCCACCACCCATACTCAGGCGCGCTATGTATTGCCACGTGTGGTGCAGGCGTTTCGCCATGCGTTTCCCGATGTGCGTATCGCCCTGCAGCAGAGTTCGCCGGATCACATTGCCGATCTGGTATTGTCCGGCAAAGCCGATATCGGGATTGCCACCGAAGGTCTGTCGCAATATAAAGATCTGGCCTCGTTTGCCTGCTACGAATGGAGCCACGTGCTGGTTGTGCCCCAGGGTCATCCGCTGCTGTCTGTGAGCGAGAATGAACCGGTGACACTCAAAGATCTGGCAACCTGGCCTTTGATTACGTATGACGTCGGTTTCACCGGTCGCGGCCATATCGATGAAGCGTTCCGGCTCGGTGGTGAACATCCCGATATCGTACTGACTGCCATGGACGCCGACGTGATCGCCCAATATGTGGCGCTGGGCATGGGCGTCGGGATTGTGGCTTCGATGGCGGTTGAATCACTGCACGCGCACGGCCTGCAGACGATTCCTGCCAGTCATCTGTTCGCATCCAACGTCACGCGCCTGGCAGTCAAGCGCGGCACTTATCTGCGCAGCTACGTCATTGATTTCATCCAGCAGTTTTCACCTAAGCTGACCAATAAGCAAATTACCACTGAAGTCTCATTGTAAATTCGTAGCATTGCACAGGCTGATGCCGGGATTTCATCCCAGCCTGCGACCGCTCCACCTCAACTGAATTTCAGCGCCCCGCTCAAATCGCCGGGCGGCATCGCACCGCGCTCCCGGAAAGCCGCGTTGCGCAACGCAAGCCCTTCCAGCAGCGGCAGGTCATGCAGCCGGGTGATGAAACGCAGGATCGAGGTCGTGTCATAAAAACTGTGATCGACGTTCCCTTTTTTGGCAAAGGGCGACACGATCATGGCGGGCACACGCGAACCCGGCCCCCAGCGATCCCCCTTGGGTGGCGCGACGTGATCCCACCAGCCGCCGTTTTCGTCAAACGTAATCACCACCAGCATATTGTTCCACTGCGGACTGTGTTTGAGATGTTCCAGCACATTGCAGACGTGCTGATCGCCCGAATCCAGATCCGAATAACCGGCATGCATGTTCAGATTGCCCTGCGGTTTATAAAACGTCACAGCCGGCAGCTTGCCTGCCACCGCATCGGCCAGAAATTTGTTTGAAATCGGACTGTCGCCCAACCCGCCGTCGCGGATATGTTGTGCGCGCGCGGCAGTGCCCGGCGCGAATTGCTGAAAATAATTCAGGGGCTGATGATGAAACTGAAAATTCGGTTTTGGTCCGCCACCGACGCTGTCCAGCGCAGCCTGCCAGGCACCGGCATACCAGGCCCAGCTCACGCCTTTGTGCGAAAGCAGATCGCCGATGGTCTGATGGGTCTGCGGTGGCAGCGTGTTCGGATTGTCCGGATCGGCCAGAAGTACATCGCCTGTGGTGCTCGGGTTGATATAACTGGGCTGAAACGGCGGCGCCATGGTGTTGACGCTGTAACCATCCGGTGTGATGGTACCGTCCTGTACGTATTTCGGTTTGCCGTCCAGCGCTGAAGCCGGACAGTCTTTGTCCAGTGCCAGGCGAGTGCCGGTTGGCCCACCTTCGGTGACGGCAATTTTGCCTTTGGCAACACTGTTGGCTGCGTTCGGATAAAACGGTGCGCGACCTGAAATTAAAAACTGATGATTCAGATACGAACCACCAAACGCCGACATGAAAAAATTGTCGCACATCGTATAGTGCTGTGCCACCTGCCACAGACCGAGATTTTTTTGCGCCTGCCCGTAATGCCCCATCACCAGTCCACCCGAATCACCCCAGGCCACGAACTGATCGTTTTTGCCGCCATTGATCTGCATCTGGTTCTGATAAAACAGATGACATAAATCACGCGTGACCAGGCCGGTAGGCAGGGGCTTGCCTGCACCGTCCGCCAGTTCAAAGGGGGCGTTCGGCAAACCGGTGATGGTGTTTTCATCGATCAAATAGGTTTTGCCACCCAGCGTCTGTTCTTTCTGGATCAGACCGCCCCAGATTTTGGGCAGTGCTGCCAGCGGCTGGCCATTGCGGTCCGTTTGCAGATAATCAGACTCTTTGAGCGCAGCGACCGGCACACTCACACCGGGAAAATTGGCGAACAGATTATTGAAGCTGCGGTTTTCCAGAAAAATCACCACCACTGTTTTGATGTGGGTCTTGAGCTTGCTGTCGAGGGTCTGGTTTTTTTCAGTGCTCGCCTGTGCCGAAGCTGGCAGACTGGCCAGTACGCCGGCGGCGGCACCGGCCTGCAGCAGGCGACGCCGGTTGGGATTGTCAAGCTGTTCAGGTTGTACTGCCTCTTGATCAACAGTGCGCATCATCGCCCCTTAAAATGGAATAAAAAAAATCCGCCGCAGCGGATTTTATAGGAATCAACCCAGTTTGGCAGCATGTTCGCGGGTTGAGTGGAACACCACCTGCGGCCAGCGCTCCTGCGTCAGTTTCAGATTGACTCCGGAACTGGCCAGATACGCCAGATTCCCGGCTGCGTCCGTTGCCAGATTATGGCCGGCGCTGGAATTCTGGAAGTCATTCATGATTTTCTTATCGTCACAGCTGACCCAGCGCGCACTGTTGATGCTGGTACCTTCGAATACTGCATCGACTCCATATTCATTCAACAGACGACTGGCCACCACTTCAAACTGCAGCACCCCGACCGCACCGAGCACCAGATCGGAATTATTGACCGGTTTGAATACCTGCACCGCGCCCTCTTCGCCAAGCTGCTGCAGGCCTTTGTGCAATTGCTTGATCTTGAGTGGATTGCGGATCCGCACCGAGCGGAAAAAATCCGGCGCAAAATAAGGAATACCGGTGAACTGCAGGAATTCGCCTTCTGAAAAACTGTCGCCGATCTGCATATTGCCATGGTTCGGCAAGCCGATAATGTCGCCGGCAAAGGCTTCTTCAACCTGTTCGCGCGCGGAAGCCATGAAGGTCACCACCGATGAAACTTTGACTTCACGATTCAGACGCAGATGCTTCAACTTCATGCCGCGCTCAAAATGGCCCGAGCAGACCCGCAAAAACGCGATACGGTCGCGATGCGCCGGATCCATATTGGCCTGGATCTTGAACACGAAGCCAGAAAACGGCGCTTCGGTTGGTGCCACTGAACGCACGGTCGCATCACGCGAGCGCGGTGAGGGCGCCCATTCGATCAGGGCATTTAAAATTTCCCGTACACCGAAGTTGTTAATGGCAGAACCAAAGAATACCGGCGTTTGAGTACCGGCCAAAAAGGCCTCCAGATCGAACGGATGCGAGGCGCCGTGCACCAGTTCCACTTCCATTTTGAGCTGTTCGATTTCAAGCGGGAACATCTCGGCCAGACGCGGATTGTTGATCCCGGCCAGCACTTCAAATTCCTGATCGGCACGATCACTGCCGGCAGTAAACAACATGATTTCATCACGCAAAATATGGTACACGCCGCGGAAATTCTTGCCCATGCCGATCGGCCAGGTCACCGGTGCGCACTGGATTTTCAACACCGATTCCAGTTCATCGAGCAATTCGAGCGGATCGCGCGTTTCCCGATCCATCTTGTTGACGAACGTGATGATCGGCGTATTGCGCATGCGGCACACATTCAACAGTTTGATGGTTTGCTCTTCCACACCCTTGGCAGCATCAATGACCATCAGCGCCGAATCGACCGCCGTGAGGACCCGATAGGTATCTTCAGAAAAATCCTGGTGACCTGGCGTATCGAGCAGGTTCACAACGTGATCCTTGTACTCAAACTGCATGACCGAACTGGCTACCGAAATACCGCGCTGCTTTTCAATGTCCATCCAGTCCGAGGTGGCATGCCTTCCGCTTTTGCGTCCCTTGACGGTGCCGGCCAGCTGGATCGCGCCGGAAAACATCAGCAGCTTTTCTGTCAGCGTGGTTTTACCGGCATCCGGATGGGAAATGATGCCGAAAGTGCGACGGCGTGCGACTTCTCGCACGACTTCTTTATTCGCGCTGGCGGCTGCTTCGGTAATGGTGGGAGTAATTTGGTCGGACACGATAAACGATCTGGGGAAAAGGTGAGCAGTCTACCGTTTTTAACCTGGTTGTGCTCGTAATTAATCTGGTACTTCGTCTGATTCAGTCTGATTTTTTGGCCGGTTCTGGCAGCAGACAGGCATCGATAATCTGCAGATCGTTATCCTTGGCAAAATCAATAACAAAATGGTAAGCCAGCGGTTCGATTTCGCGCAGGGCATGATCGACCACGACCGAGCGAATGCCATTGACCAGTATCGGGCGAACAAATTGGGAATAGTGCAGGTGACTCTGGCGACCGCTGTCAGGGCGAAAGCACGACATTGCGCCGCTCAATCTCTCAGACCAGTCGCTCGGGCGGAATTGCTTGCCCTGGCTGGTTATTCCGAGGATAAAGAATTCATTTTTTGCAGATTTGGTTGTGCTGTCGGCCATCGGTACGTCTTCTTTGTTACTGCAGCAAAAGAACAGTATTATATCTTATAGAAGACCGGATTCAGAACTCATTCACGCTTACTTTTCCCAGGCCGGTCCCACGAACTCCACCTCAGTATAGACAGGTCTCGTGACAGCTCAAGGACTACGCGAAAATAAAGACAGTCAGACTCAGGCCAGCCAGACCGCCATGGAAAGCAGCAGCAGCAACAACATCCACAGCAACAGGGCGCGCCATACCAGCCCCACCGCGCTTTGCAGCGAGCGCACAGTGGCTGGTTCGCCCGGCATGATTTCAGGCTCTATGGCAACGGCATCGACCACCAGTGCAGAATCAATCGGCATCTGAATGGCCGTTTCTTCAGGACTGCCCAGTCGTACTCCCAGTGCACCGCCACCGGAAGCCAGAATGATGCCTTCCGATTCATTTTTCCAGCGATGCGCAAAATTGCGCCATGCATAAATGGCATCTTCAAAATTACCCACCACGGCAAATGCAATCGCGGTCAGGCGCGACGGGATCCAGTCAATCAGGTAAAAAATCCGGTCTGCGTATTGGCCAAAGGCTTCATTTTTCATGTGCTGCGGCTCGTTCCAGGCCCGCGACAGGTGTTCCGCCACGCGATACATGACGGCGCAGGCTGGTCCCAGAGGCATCAAAAACCAGAAGAACACACCAAACACGCTGCGATGGGTTGTGATCAGGGATTTTTCAACAGCAATCCGGGCAATTTCGGTCACTTCCAGACCAGTGGTATCGGTTTTGGTCCATTCGGCCAGCAGGCTGCGGGCGGTTTCTTCATCACCGGAATGCAAAGCCAGCTGTATCGATGTGAAATAGTGACTGTAATGACGAAATCCCAGAGTCAGATAAACGATCGTGATGTTCCATGCCAGTGCCGCAAAAATATTAACCCTCATGCACAGCCAGTAGATCAGTGCCGTCGGGACCATCAGCATCAGCACGGTGATCCACCAGCCAAGCCGGCCATGCTGCGGCTCGCCCGCATTGCACCACGCTTCCACCCGCAGGGCCAGAGCCTTGACCGCGGCATAGATAGGATTATCGGCGCGCAGTGGCCGCAATTGCTCAATCAACAAGGCGATCAGTATGGAAAAAAATGTCATCGGATTTGAGAGGATGTAATTCTTGTGGGAATGTTGCACAGGGAAACAAGGTGCCAAGATAACTTAGACTGGCCATTGATGCAACTCTTACGTCGCTTTTTACGCCCGCAGGAAATGAAATAAATTACGCAGCATGCCGGCGGTAGCGCCCCAGATAAAATAATTCTGATACGGCATGGCATAAAACGTACGATGGCTGCGCTGGAATTCCCGGCTTTCATCACCGGGGATGAGTATGGTACGGCGTTGATGTACCGCGCCATTCATTAAAAACTGCAGCGGCACTTCAAAAATTTCCTCAACTTCATTTTCATCTGGCGTCAGACTTGGCATGTCTGTAACCACCCCGACCACCGGGATTACCCGATAACCGGTAACAGTATGGTATGGCGGCAGTTGTCCAATTACGTCCACCCGGTCCGAACCAAGTCCGATTTCTTCTCTGGTTTCGCGCAAGGCTGTTTCAATGGGATCTTTATCCTGGGGTTCTGAACCGCCCCCAGGAAAACTGATCTGACCTGCATGCTGGCTCAGATGAGTGGTGCGACGGGTGAACAGCACAGTCAATCCGTGTTCGCGCTGCACCAGCGCAATCAATACCGATGCATTTCTGACCGGGTTGGCTGCTGACGAATAAAAATGCTCATCGGTCTGTTCCGGCTGCCAGCCTGGCGGTGCGGCAAAGCGGCTTCTGATCCAGGCCAGATTCAGGCGTGCCAAATCAATTGCGGCTTCGGGGGCGACGCCTTCAATCGGTGCAATTTCCGGATCAAACTTGAGCATGGGGATGCGGTCCAAAAGTTAAAACAGGAGAGGAAAAAAAAGGGCACCAACGGTGCCCTTTTTTATTGAGAAAAACTTATTCAGCTGCTTTCGCTGCTGCAGCACCTTTACGTGCCGGCAGTTTTTCTTTAATACGTGCAGATTTGCCTGAACGTTCACGCAGATAGTACAGCTTGGCGCGACGGACATCACCGCGACGTTTCACTTCAATCGAAGCGATCAGTGGCGAGTACAACTGGAATGTACGTTCGACACCTTCACCGGACGAAATTTTACGCACGATAAAATTTGAATTCAAACCGCGATTACGGCGTGAAATAACGACGCCTTCGTAAGCCTGGGCACGTTTGCGCGTACCTTCAACCACGTTAACATAAACCACTACTGTATCGCCAGGGGCGAAGTCAGGAATGCTTTTACCCAGACGGGCAATTTCTTCTTGCTCAAGTTGTTGGATCAGATCCATTTTTAACTCCTGTAACCATCTTGCCGGAGCGTTAGGTGCATATTGTTATGCTGGCCCGGTAGAGGATGGGATTAATCACGTAAGCCTAAACTTACTCTTGGTACTTGCTGTAGGCTGGGATGCAATCCCAGCATCAACGGTTACAACGCCGGGATTACATCCCAGCCTACGACACAAATTCAAACTGGCACTTCTGGCATTTAAGCCAGACTGCTTAGAAACTGTTCATCTGCCTTGGTCAGGAAACCCGCCTTGCGCGCTTTGATAATCAGATCAGGCCGCTTGAACAGCGTTGCCCTCAAAGACTGCTCGCGTCGCCATTTTTCAATTTCGGCATGGTTGCCACCCAGGAGCACTTCAGGTACGGCAACACCGTCATGCACTTCCGGTCGCGTGTAATGAGGACAATCCAGCAAACCGTTCACAAAACTGTCCTGCACTGCCGAATCATCGTCATGCAGCACGCCCGGTATCTGGCGGATCACGGCATCCATCAACGCCATCGCCGGCAATTCACCGCCGGATAAAACGAAATCGCCCATACTGATTTCTTCGTCGACCAGCGCATCAATCAAACGCTGGTCTACCGCTTCGTAGCGACCACACAACAGAATCACGCCGCGTTCCCGGGTCAGCTGCATCACTTTCTGATGCGTCAGCGGAGCTCCCTGTGGCGACAGGTAAATTACCTTGGGCGCAGCCAGACCCTGATCAGTCTGACGCAACTTTGCCGCTGCAATCGCATCCTGCAACGGCTTGACCATCATCACCATACCGGGGCCACCGCCATACGATCGGTCATCGACGGTGCGATGTCTGTCCGTAGTAAATTTGCGTGGATTCCAGCAGGTTAACGCACACTTTTCCTGTTCAAACGCGCGCCGTGTAACACCCGACTGAGTCAGCGCGGCAAACATTTCAGGGAAAAGCGTAATAACATCAAACTGCATTGAATTCGCCCAATATCCTGAGAAACCTGTTAATAATCCAGTCCCCAGTCGACTGTGATTTTTTTATTTTTCTGATCCACTTCCGGAACAAAATGCTCGACAAACGGGATCAGATATTCGTGCTGAGAATTCACTTCGGTACGGACCACCTTCAGAATCGGGTGAGCACCGTTATCAATCAGATCTGCCACCACACCCAGACTTTCGCCCTGCAGGTTGACAACATCCAGTCCGATCAGATCGAGCCAGTAAAACTCATTGCCGGACAATACCGGGAAGTGACTGCGCTGTATCTTGACGACATGCCCTTTGAGGCCTTCAGCGGCATCACGACCGACTATGCCCATAATCCGGGCGACTACGTCGTCACCATGGAGTTTGGCTTCCAGCTTTTCTACATCATGAAACTCTTCAGCATCCATAATCCCTGGCGCTGCCGACTTGCCGAGCCACCAGGTTTTGGCATGCAATAACGCATCTGCCTCAGCCGAATAAGGATGAATCCTGACCCAGCCCTGCACGCCATAAGCACCGGTGATATGCCCGACCTGAATCAGGTCGGCCGGCATCTTCAATACAGGCGTCGTTGACACTGCTTGCGGCTTGATTAAGCTGCTGCCGGAGTCTGCGAAGTCTGTTTCGCTGCCAGAGCAACCAGGCGTGCTACGGCTGGTGACAATTGCGCGCCGTTGTCGGTCCAGTGAGTCAGACGATCTTGTGCAATACGCACAACTTCGGCATTACCGGATGCAACCGGATTGTAAAAACCGATACGTTCAATAAAACGACCGTCACGACGATTGCGTGAATCAGTAGCCACGATATTGAAGAATGGGCGCTTTTTAGCACCACCACGAGATAAACGGATAACGACCATAATAATTCCAAATAAAAGAGTGCCGGTGGCACTGAAGCGAAATACAAAGACGGAAAGCCGGGCATTGTAACGCACAATGTACTCGGCAGCAAGAAACGATGACGATTATTTATTCAGTCACCATGTTAGTTCAGACACGGCAACATTCGGTACAATGGCCGCACTTTTAGTTAAAGGCATTTATGACAATACATAAAAATAAAACAACTGCCGCGTTACTGGCTGCACTCGGTGGCGGACTTGGACTGTACCGGTTTTATCTGGCGGGTCAAAAAGACAAATGGGGCTGGCTGCATTTTGCCAGTTTGCCAATTTCGCTGCTGATCTACGTCTCATTTAAATCCGTCAATCCATTTTTTGCCGCCATCCCGTTCATCCTTTCAGTCCTGGCCGGCTTTCTGGCCTGTCTGATCATTGGCACCATGTCAGATGAAAAATGGGATGCGATGTTTAACGCCGGTTCCGGTCAACAATCCGAAACCGGCTGGACCATGGCACTCCTGCTGGTGTTCGCCATGGCCATTGGTGCCGGATCGCTGATCGCTGTCATTGCCAGGACTTTTGATCTGCTGTTTACCGGCGGGATGTACGGCTAAAACTGATCAGCAGTCAACGCCAGCGTACCGATACTGCCTGAGACAATACTGATTTTCAATCCTTCGGCCTGAGTCAAATAGTGCTCGGCAAAAAAACGTGCCGTGGCAATCTTGGCCTGATAGAACGCGCCATCGGCATCACCCTGCTCCAGCTTACCTGCCGCAGCCAGCGCAGCGCGACCCATCTGCCATCCACCCAGTACAATGCCGGCCATTTTCAGGTAAGGAACACTGCCTGCAAACACGGCCTTGATGTCGGACTTCATATTGCCTGCAACATAGATCACAACCTGTTCCAGTGCTGCAGCAGCAACGCTCAACTGTGCTTCGATCGCCTTCAGATCGGCATGGTTGCTGGAGGCCAGCAGTTCAGCCGTTGCGCGTACCTCCGCCAGCAATGCCTTTGCAGTTGCACCGCCATCACGTACCGTTTTGCGGCCGACCAGATCATTGGCCTGAATGGCGGTTGTACCTTCATAAATCGTCAGAATACGTGCGTCACGGTAGAACTGTGCTGCACCGGTTTCTTCAATAAAGCCCATACCGCCATGCACCTGCACACCGGTTGAGGTCACATCCAGCGACATTTCGGTCGACCAGCCTTTCACCAGCGGCACCAGATATTCATATTCGGCCTGATTCTGTTTGCGCACGGCCGCATCGGTATGGTGATGGGCGATATCCAGTTTTCCAGCTGCCACATAAGCCAGCGCACGCGCGGCTTCGATCTGCGCGCGCATGGTCATGAGCATGCGTTTGACATCAGGGTGATTAATAATGGCGACCGGTCCGGTAGAACCGGCCAGATCACGCGACTGAATCCGGTCTTTGGCATACGCCACGGCGTGCTGATAGGCACGCTCGGCAATACCGACACCCTGCATGCCCACACCAAAGCGTGCTGCATTCATCATGATGAACATGTATTCCAGACCGCGATTTTCTTCGCCGACCAGCGAGCCAATGGCACCGCCATGATCGCCGAACTGCAATACGGCAGTCGGGCTGGCTTTGATACCGAGTTTGTGCTCGATGGAGACGCATTGCACATCGTTGCGTTCGCCGAGTGAACCATCGGCCTTAACCATGAATTTGGGAACCAGAAACAGCGAAATACCTTTGACGCCTTCCGGTGCGTTCGGCGTGCGCGCCAGCACCAGATGGACGATATTTTCCGTCATGTCGTGGTCACCGTAAGTGATAAATATTTTGGTTCCGAACACGGCATAGGTTCCATCGTCACGCGGCACGGCGCGGCTGCGGACCATGGCCAGATCGGAACCAGCCTGCGGCTCGGTCAGGTTCATGGTGCCAGTCCATTTGCCGGAAATCAGTTTTTCCAGATAGATGGCTTTCATTTCGTCGCTGCCGGCCGTCAGCAGCGCTTCGATAGCACCATCCGACAACAAGGGACACAGAGCAAAAGAAACCGATGCCGCGTTGAGCATTTCCAGACACGGCGTTGCCACGATTTTCGGCAAACCCTGACCGCCAAATTCAGCCGGATGCTGCACACCCTGCCAGCCAGCCTCGGCATACTGCGTGAAC